>Ga0136562_100206_pt1 | contig 24442 bp, 20 predicted proteins | sample AntCluMetagen312_FD_104784 | JGI IMG/M metagenome (GOLD analysis project Ga0136562, IMG submission 104784) | Saline lake microbial communities from Club lake, Antarctica - Metagenome #312 | ecosystem: Environmental > Aquatic > Non-marine Saline and Alkaline > Saline | place: Antarctica: Club lake...
AGATCGGCGACGAGCCGCTGAAACGGCTGCTGATCCTCATCCGTTCGAGTGACTTGGCGGCGGCGGAGTAGCTTAGCTTGCGGGTACTCCTCTTCCACAGCAGTAGTGATCTGACGCACGTCGGTAGTAGGTGCAAGGTGAATTGACATCCGATAGTCGCCGTCTTCGATGACTGCTTTATCGATGTAGCCGCCGTGTGAGGCAACCACTGATAGAACTGGCGGATCGGTCACCCGAAGTTCGAAGCGGACCGGTTCGTCCTCGGAGAGAACACGGAAGGATTCCCAGTGGGGAAAGGCCTCAACGAGCCCGTTCATCGTGTCGAGTGCGTCTTGGGTTGCCGTGCCGTAGACGAGAAACTCTCCGTCTCCGACGGGGACCACGTGGTCGAGTGTGATCGTCCCGCTCGTCTCGACTTGGGCATCCACGTCCGCGAACACGTCCCAGATTTCAAAGTCGAGTTCGACCAGTTCGTCGCTCAGTAACGCTTGCTTGCGTTCGGTGGCGGCAATGGCGTGACCGACGACCTCGCCAAGCTGGCTGAGAACCACCCGTTCTTGGCCCTCGAACGCAAGTGGCCGGTCTGCATACACGTTCAACACGCCGTATAAGGTGTCTTCGTGTCTGAGCGGAATCGCAGCTGACGACCGGAAGCCGTACTGCTCGATTTGAGCGCGCCAGGGGTTATGTCGGGCATCGTCGCGGATGTCGTGGGTTACCTGCGTCTCGCCCGTTTTTAGCGCCCGCCCGGTCGGTCCCCCGCTCCGGGCGTCGTCCGGAGCGACCGAGATAGTAATCCCATCGAGATATCCTTCGACGCCTGCTTCGGTCCGGAGCGCCACCGTCTGAGAAGCCGGATCGACCTCACCCGTCCAGGCAAGCAGGTACGAGTCCGTCGCCGCAAGACGCTCACAAACTGTCTCCTCGATCTCTTCGCGGGTGGACTGGTTGATCACCGCATCAGTGATCTCTCGGGTGACCTCGCTGAGGCTGTTCAGCGCCGCGAGCTGTTCACGCTGTTGGATCAGCTCCTGTTCGTATTCGTCCCGGTCGATCGCGGAAGCGAGAATGTTAGCGACCGCCTGGACGAACGCAGCGTCCTGCTCGGAGAACTCCTTTGGATCCGTGTCGTGCGTACTGAGGAGCCCCCATGGGTCGTCGAGCGAGCCGATGATTGTGCTGATGCCGCCCCGCACGTCGTGGTCGGTGAGCAGATCTGGACCGCTGAACCGCGTCTCAGTGGTGATGTCGGAGACAACCACCGGTTCCTCGGTTGCCAGCGTGTAGGCGGCCTGGGAGTCGTTTTCGACCGCCGAGACGGTCGCTTCGCCGACGATCCCGTCGTGCCATCCCACGCCCTGCCGGAGTAGGAGTTCCTCAGCCTCCGCATCGAGGTCCAGCACTTTACAGTAGTCGTTGTCGAGCGTATCAGCGACGAGGGCGGCTGCGTCCGCCATCAGCGCATCGAGGTCTCTGTCTTCGAGTGCCCGCTGGCCAAGGTCGGTGACGACCTCCTGCTGGCGGATCCGGTCCCGGAGCTGGTGTTCGCGATCCTTCTGTTCGGTAATGTCCCGGGACATGGCTATGGCGGCGAAGACGTCACCGTCGCTGTCACGGACCGGTTCGAAGTAGAACTGATAGACTCGCTCGTCGATTGTCTCGACGAATTCCGACGGTTCTCCGTCGAGCGCCGCTTCGTACCGCGGGATGACGACCTCGGCGAGCCGCTCCGGCAGCACCTCGTGGACGGGCTGACCCTCCAGATCCTCTCGTGTAACGTCCGTGTCTCCCTCCGGAGTGCCGCCGAAAGTGATGTACCGGAGGTCCTCGTCGACGAGCGCGACGACGCCGCTGGGGACGTTTTCGATGAGCGTTTGGGTCCAGCCACGGTACTCTTCGAGTTGGCGTTCCCGTTCCTTGCGCTCGGTGATATCCGTAAAGTAGACGGACAACCCGGACTGTGACGGGTAGACTCGCACGATTTTCCAGATGTCGAGAGAGTCCGAGTACCGTTCGAACGTCGTAGGTTCCTGCGTGGCCATCGCCGTCTCGAACCGCTCGCGGATCGGTTCGTCCTCGGCGACAGAGAGCGGGTTCCAGACGCGTTTGCCGAGTAACTCGCCCTCGGAGCGGCCGAGTAGTTCTTCGGCCCGGTCGTTGACGTATTCGAACCGCATCTCCTCGTCGAGCGCGTAGAACGCGTCCTCGATCCGGGTGAAGACGTTCTCCAATTCCGTTTCCAGTTCGTCTCGTCTCCGTTCGAGCCGCGTTGCCTGTTCTTTGAGTTGTGTGATATCCGTGATAGTAGCGATTACCCGGGTTACGTCGCCGGTCCTGTCGGTAAAGGGCGTTGCGTTGACCGATACCCAGCGCGTCGAGCCGTCGGGTTTCAGGATCTGGTGTTCCTGGTTGAAGACCGGATCGCCGGTTTCGAAGACGTGCCCGACGGGGCGGTCTTCGAAGGCCAACGGTTGCCCGTCGTCATCGAGGAGGGTCAAGTCGTCAGCCGCGTGCGCGATGGGATCTTCGGTCGGCGGCCCGAGTACGTCAGCCATCCATTCGTTCGCGCGTTTCATCTCACGGTCGGGGCCGAAAACGGAAAGCCCGATGGGTGCTGTCTCGAAGACCTGTTCGATGAGTTCTTGCTCCTGTGCTAGTCGCTCTTCAGTCCGTCTCCGCGCGATCAGATCCCCGAGTTCCCCGGCTATTGACGTGACCAGAGAGACGAGTCGCTCATCGCGTTTCTGTGATTCCCGCATGAGGAACGTAAGGACGGCCACGACCTCGTCTTGTGCAACAACAGGCACGCCAAGCGAGGAATGCAAATCGGCATCAAGCGCTTCGTCGAGTCTGGGATACTCACCACGTACCCCGGCGGGAAAGTCTGCCGTCCACTCGAACTCTCCGGACTCGTAAACCCTGCCGGGAAGTCCCTCTCCAGGATCGAAGGTGAACGCCTCTGAAAACGCGGCGAACTCCGCCAAGTCCTCGACGTAGTAGTCGGCCTCCGCACGCCGTAGTGTTCCCTCGTCGGTCGGAATCCAGGCTTCTGCATATTCCCAGTCCGTCACCCCGCACACGTCCTGGAGCGCTGCCTGTAATCCCGCATCGAACGTGTCGGCTTCGGCAATCGACCGCGTCGTTTCGTAGAGCAGTTCGCGCTCGGCGTCGGCGCGTCTGCGCTCGGTCATGTCGCGCGTAACCTTCGCATACCCCTGGAGGTCACCGTCGTCGCGGATCGCCGTGATCGTCACGTTGGCCCAGAAGCGCGAGCCGTCCTGTCTAACGCGCCATCCTTCGTCCTGTATCGAACCGTGCTCTGCGGCCGCCGCGAGGTTCTCCTGGGGAACACTTGCCTCGTAGTCCGAGTCCGTGTAGAACTGCGAGAAATGCTCGCCGAGGATGTCGTCTGCTTCGTACCCTTTGATCTGCTCGGCACCGGGATTCCACGTCTGGACGTGGCCGTCGGGATCGAGCGTGAAGATGGCGTACTCTTCGACAGCATTGACCAGCGATTCGAACTCGTGACGTTCCTTCCGACGCGCTTGTTCCGAGTGCTTGCGGTCCGTTATGTCATAATACAGTTCGATGCGCCCGCCCGCATACGTGCCGGTCTCGATGGGCTTGCTCCGGTGTTCGAGCCAGCGCGGCTCGCGCTCGTCGCCCGGCGTCACGTGACACTCAAACTGCTCGGTGTAGGTGTTGTCGTCGTAGGTCGCCAGGACCGTGTCCACGAATGCGTCTGAATCCTCGATTATTGCCGCGATGCGTTCATCGACGAGCGCACGCTTGTCCAAGCCGAGCACTTCCTGGCGATCGAGTCCGAAGTACTGTTCGGTCGCCTCGTTGATCCAGGCGACCTCGAAGTTCTCGTCAAGGACGAACATGCCCACCACAACGTCGTCAAGAACGTCATTGACGAGCGATTCTGCGGCAGCCGGTAACTCCCGCGTATTCGCACTAGGATTTGTCGATGGTCGCCACCAGACCCGTGCGTTCGCGCCAACTTTCTTCGTCTTGAGTCGGTCGTGTTCGACGAGGGTTTCGAGGCGCTCGTAGGTACTCCGGCGACCGACATCGAGCGAGTTTGCCACCTCAGTCGTCGCCAGCGGCTCTCTTTCGTCGTGGAAGAGAGCGAGCGTTTCGCGAAGGCGGTCAGTCAGTGTCTCCGGGGCCATTATTATGCTACACCGATCGCTCGCTATTAATCTCCGTCGCTGGAAACCACCGAATCCGACTGAACCGAAGAAAGCCGGTCTTTTATCGTAATCACCCAGCAACTATCAGGCGCTACTTGGTATGGAATCTACCGTCCATCGCGTTGAATTCGCCCTAATCAGTTCTAGAATGTCCTTACCTAGGTGTGGGGTCTCCATACGAGTATGCACCAATCCGATGGAAATATGGATATGACCCAATCCACCGACACCGATTGCATGGAAGAACGGTCGCTGAACGCCCTCTTTGACTGCCTCGCGAGCAGTGACTGCCGCCGACTCCTCGGGATCCTCGACGAGCTGGCACCGCACTCGTTAACCCAGCGACACCTCGCCACGTATCTGGTTCCGGGCCATCACTCAGACGTCGAGGAGCGGGACTCAGACACGGACGTTCAGCAGGCGATTCACGCGCTCCATCACACACATCTGCCGAAATTGGATGCTGCTGGACTGATTGACCGCGGTACAGACCGGGAGACAGTGACGATCACCGATCACCCTGCGTTCGAGGACGATGGGATCAGTGCCGCCATCGATCCGGACTCGGATGTTAGCAGTGACTCACTCGATAGGCTTTTCCAAGCGCTCGCCGACGGTCGCCGCCGGACTACCCTCGATGTGCTCAGCCATCAGCGTACCTCTATCCACACCGAAACACTGGCGCGTGAACTCGGTGCGAAAGAAGAGGCCATCGCTGAATCCGAGGTCCCGGCGGACAAAGTCGATGAGATTCTCGTGGATCTCTCTCACGCCCACCTCCCGAATCTGGCGGACGCGGGATTGATCGAGTATGATCCCGACGAGCAGACGGTCGCGTACGGAGGCCATCCACAGTTGTCCGTCCCGTGGATGCACTCCGTGTTCCAACCGGAGTTTCGTCAGAGCCTCACCGACGAGTCGGAGCCGGATGGGATCGGAGAAATGGAGGGGCGCGAGCAGGTCATCTCGTTTGGACAGTCGCTCTGTGACCGGGCCGACGAGGAACTGTTCTGTATGTTCACGGACACGCAAATGCTCGAAGCGGGGTGTCTCACGCGTATCCGGGATGCCGCCCGTGAACGGGACGTGGACGTGTATCTCGGGACACGTGACCCGGTGGTTCGCGAATATATCCAGGAGAACGCCCCGGAGGTCATTCTCTGGGAGCCGAACACTGACTGGTTAAACCTACCTGCCGCCGGCGACAAAGTCGGGCGTTTGCTGCTGGCAGACCGTGAAGCCGTTATGCTGGGTACGCTGCTGGAAGAACAGACTGATAACGTCCACGAGGAACAGGCTATCGTTGGAGAAGGTGAACACAACACCCTGGTCACCATGATTCGCCAACTCTTGAGTCCACACACCGATGAGATCGACGAGAGCACCGAAGACATCGAAGCACGCCTTCTGCTCTAAACCTGAGTCACAGGCTACGTTGCCGGTTTGTACCGGGGGATGTCAGTTCCAGAGGTAGATGGACATTCGAGGACCGGAGTAACACCCGCGACGGTATCTCCGCGTGTCGAAGGGCGACCACGTCCGCATCCGGATGGTCAACCGAAGCCCTGTCGTTCACCCGATGCACCTCCACGGACACTTCTTCCAGGTCGGTGACACCGTGAAAGATACCGTGCGCGTCCCGCCATATATGGGCGAGGTTGTCCCCGACTTTGTGGCCGACAACCCGGGCGATTGGCTGTTCCACTGCCACAATCTCTACCGCCTCGAAGCCGGAATGGCACGCGTCTTCGCCTACGCGTAGAGAGGCTACGACTGCTTTAGTGTCGTCGTCAGTCTCCGGTCGGCGTCGTTGTCGGCGACCGTCGAACTGGGAGGTCGCTCGCCCTACTTCCGGTCCAGTAACGACCGGCCCTACCAGTCGTGTCCACTATCGGGTGGTCCCGTTCAAATGGACTCGGTTTACGAACCATTGTGCGCTGTTAGTTCGGCGGTGCCCAGCAGTTCTGCGTGCATCAGTGATTGATTTGCTCGGAGGCGACGAGGTTGGCTGTCCGTAATTTCCGGTGGAATTCACTCCCCTGTTCGATCATCGAACGAAAACAAAAAGCTGTCCCTTCGACCAATAATACATACACTGTCGGGCGATTATGGCACCGCAAATCTATGGGCGCTGCAGGATTTGAACCCGCGGCATCTTGGTCCGAAGCCAAGTGCTCTGTCCAAGCTGAGCTAAGCGCCCGCACCGACAACTCCGAGGAGGGTAAAGTTAAACCCACTGATTTCGGGACCCGTACTACCCGTGCGAACACGGGCCATTCGCGGATGCGTTATTTCGCGTCTTTTATTCCGTGTGGCTGGGAGAGTAGTGAGTATGGACGTCCAGGCGCGGGTGCGAGGCTACGTCGAGTTGACGCGACCGATGAACGCGGTCGCTGCCGGAGTGTTGACGTTCATCGGTGCGTTTGTCGCCGGGGCTTCGACCGAAAACGTCTGGATGGTGGCTGCAGCGATGGCCGCGACAGCGATGGCGACTGGCGCAGGGAACGCCATCAACGACTACTTCGACCGGGAGATCGACCGGATCAATCAACCACAGCGGCCGATCCCCCGCGGCGCGGTGAGCGAACAGGGGGCGCTCCGGTTCAGTCTGGTCCTGTTTGCCGTCGCGACGGCGTTCGCACTGACGCTACCGCCACTGGCTATCGGCATCGCCGCGTTCAATCTCCTCGCGCTCGTCGCGTACACGGAGTTGTTTAAAGGGCTCCCTGGCCTCGGCAACGCGCTGGTGGCGTATCTCGGCGGAAGCGCGTTCCTGTTCGGCGGTGCGGCGGTCGGTGACGTGGGCGCGTCGGCAGTGCTGTTCGTCCTCGCTGCCCTTTCGACGTTGACACGTGAGATTATCAAGGACGTCGAGGACATCGACGGCGACCAGGAGGAGGGGCTGAATACGCTACCGATCGCGATCGGCGAACGACCTGCCCTGCACGTCGCGACAGTGCTGTTACTTGTGGCCGTCGCCGCGAGTCCCATCCCGTATCTTCGGGAAACGTTCGGGGTTCTCTACCTGCTCGTCGTCGGTCCTGCAGTGCTCGTCATGCTGTTCGCGATAGGCCGGAGTTATAGCCGGCCGAGAACCGGTCAGCAGTATCTCAAGTACGGTATGTTTCTGGCTGCGGTCGCGTTTATCGTCGGCCGGATCGGTGTCGTCTTGCCGAATATATTGTAGTCCGCTATGGCGATTGGCTATTTCTCGCCCGCCATCCTGCTAATCAAAAGTACTATATGTGAGTATCGGCATACTTACACTAACACTCTCAACCAACACAGCAATCGGCTGTGCAGTATATGAGGGCTCATTATGTATGATCTGGCAGACGTCCTTCCGGACGCTGAACTCGAGTCTGGCACGAACCTCCTGATCACGGGGCCACCGCTCTCGGGTAAGCGCCGCCTTGCAATCGATATCCTCGCGAACGGCACCCGTCAGGAAGAGGGTGCCATCGTAGTCACGACCAAGGACAGCGGCGACAAGATTCTCAGCGAGTACAAAAAGCGAATCGAGAACGTCGAAGACGAACCGCTCGGGATTGTCGACTGCGTGACCAAACAACGCGGTGTCGGCAGTGCCGAGGATGGCCCCCAACTGAAGTATGCATCCTCGCCGGTTGACATGACGGGAATCGGCATCAAGCTCTCGGAGTTTCTACAGGATTTCTATGAACGGCGCGGTCTCAAACAAAACCGCGTGTTGATGCACTCTGTTTCGACGCTGCTGATGTACTCTGACCTGCAGACTGTTTTCCGGTTCCTCCACGTTTTCACTGGCCGCGTCCAGAGCGCCAACGGACTGGGGCTCTACGTCATCGACTCGACGGCACACGACGATCAAACTATGAACACGCTTACACAGTTGTTCGACGGCCTGATCGAGCTCTCGGAGGACAGTGCCGAACCTCCCCGTCTCCGGACGGCACAGTAGGGCTCCCGCGTCACTTTTGCCGACACGTCGTATACGTTCGTGTATGACGACCGAGGACGAACTCGTGAGGACCGCACTCGATAGCGAACGGATCGCCGTCGTTGGCTGCTCGTCGACGCCCGGCAAGGACGCCCACGAGATCCCGAAGTATCTCGACGTACACGGCTACGACATCGTACCGGTCAACCCCTTCGCCGAGGAAATATTCGGTCGCAGGGCCTACGATTCGCTCGACGACGTCCCAGACGGGATCGATCTCGTCGACGTCTTTCGTCCGTCCGAGGAAGTATCGGGAATCGTCGACAGTGTGCTCGATCGGGACGATGTCGACTTGCTCTGGTTACAACTGGGTATTCGGGACGACGACGCGGCGGCCCGTGCCCGCGACGAGGGCGTCGCTGTCGTACAGGATCGCTGTCTCAAAGTGGAGCATGCACGACACCGCTGAGAAACACGCGCGGTTCGTCGTGGTTCGTCAGCCTTCGATGGCGTCGTCGGCCTGCTCGGCGCTGTCGCTCTCGCTCGCAGAGGCCTCACCGTCCGGCGACTCGTCCGTATCCTCCGCGCTGTCGTCGGATTCGGCCTCCTCGATCGCCGCCTGAGCGAGCACTTCGTCGGCGTCGATTCCCTGCTCATGGGCGAGCTCTTTCAGCAACACCAGTTGCTTTTCCGAATCCTTTTCGAGTCCGCTGACCCGCTGGTTCGTCTCTTCGGTGGCCTCTTCCAGGTTGATGACTCGCTCCCGGACGTCTTTGAGTTGTGCGATTAGCTGTTCGGCCCGGTCTGCGAGTGTCTGGATCTTCTTGGCGGTGTCTCCAAATCCCATGTCAACCGTTTCGTACCAATGGTTTGTGGGCTTTCCGATACGCTGGTCCCGTGGAACGCCGTGTTTATACTGACGGATGCAAGAGTTCAGTCTGTGATAGATAACCGGACGCCCCCGACGCTCGGAATCGTCGCCTGTGTGCTCGTCATCGCGATCGTGGCGCTCCCGTATCTACTACTGTCGGATGTTGGTGCGGGTGGAATCGGCGCGTACTACGATCACGGCGTGGTCGGACCGTGGGTCGTTACCCTGCTCACGGTCATCGCCCTCGTCGCGTTTGCCGCGGGCCGACAGGAGCGTTCGGATCCAGTGACCATCGCCGGGGCAACGCTCGTCCTGGGACTGTTTATTACCGGGAGTGCGGCCGCCTGGGCGCTGTCGGTACCGTCGGCGTTCGTCCAGCAACTTGGGACCGATGTGTGGCTCGAGTACCATCGGTGGTTGCTCGTCGTGGCGTCGGTCCTCCTGCCGGTTGCAAGTACATGGTACGCAAAGGCTCTGAGAGTGATTTGAGCCTGACTCGACGCTCGTAACGAGTACGTTCTGGGACATCGAATCGCACTCCTGATGAGTCGTCAGTTTGTCACACCGTCCCATGATCGCCAGACGGAACGCGGGTAGTTCTCGAAAGTCGAAAGGCCCTTAAGAGATCGAGGGCTAATGTAAGATGGACTAGGTCGGGCAGTTAGGCCCTGCTCGCTACCCGCGCTATGGTCTTTAGCGGGGACCGAACCCCGGACGCGTCCGGACAGACCCGTTCGGGCCCCGGAAGCCGACGTGGAAACCTCGTCCCTCGGGGGCCACGGTTCGCGGCGTCCGCCCGCAGGGGCGTCACGTCGCGATTTGCCGGCGGCAGTTCGTCAGGCGCGGAAGCGAGCAGCGAACCGCTGGACGATGGTCGCTCGAGGGGTCGCGGGGCGGAGGAGGCAACCGGGATTCCCCGAACGGGAACGTCGGGCAACCCCGGGCGTCCGTCTATTCATACCGTATTTCACTTCGCCAGCGACGGCCGTTGCTCACCGGAGTCTCGTTCAGGCAATAGTGACGCTACTCGTCGAATGTCACATAATCGAAAACGGCGTCGACGAGGCGGCGTCGGAGCGCGGTTACTCTTCGGCTTCGATGGGGGTGGAGTTGCTAAGTTCGAACTCGCCTGCCAGTTCCCGCTGCGGGTAGGGGATGTCGATCCCGACCTCGTCGAAGCGGGCTTTCACGTTGGTGATGAACTCGCCACGGGTCTTGACGTAGTCGGCGCGGCTAGGTTCGGAGATCCAGATCCGCGACTGCAGGCCGACGTCCGAGTCGTTTAGCTCGGTCAATCGGACCGAGGGTGCGGGGTCGTCCATGATTCCCGGGTGCTTCTCGGCCTCGTCGACGATGATGTCGGTGGCCTGCTGGATGTCGTCGCCGTAGCCGATGCCGAAGACGAATTTCAGTCGGAGCTTCTCGTTTGCTACGGGGTTTTTGATGACTCCACCGGTCAGTTCGGAGTTGGGGACAGTCAGCATCTCGTTGTCGAACGTCCGGACGCGCGTGACGCGGAGGCTAATGTCCTCGACGACGCCGGAGTTGCCGTCCCACTCGATCCAGTCGCCGATACGGAACGGCTTGTCGGCGTAGATGAAGACGCCGGAGACGAAGTTACTGATCGTGTCCTGTGTCGCCAGACCGACTGCCAGCGCAAGGGCCGCGGCGATAGTCGCGAGCGACGAGAGGAAACTCCCGAAACCGGCGAAGCCGAATGCGACGGCGACGGCGACGAACACGATACCGAACGAGACGAGTTTCAACAGCGGTCCTCGTGCGTGATCGTCCAGATCACGTTGCTCCAACGCCCGATCCGCAATCGGGAGCACTGTCCGCTTTCCGATCAGGTAAATGACGACGAACGCGAGTGCGAACAAAACGAGCGACTCGATGCTACCGGCGGTACCAGCTCCCAGTCCAGCATCGACCAGGAGTTGCTGGATCGCTCCCATCAGTGCATCACCGCCGTGTGCCCACGGCTCTGGACGACCTCAGCGTTGACTTGCTCGGCCAGGTCCTCGGCCAACTCCTCGGCGGTGGCGTTGCCACGCGCCGCTCGGAGGAACTTCACTTTTACGAGGTTCCGATCGTCCAGTTGGTCTGCCAGTTCGTCGACCACCGGTTCGAGACCGCTCTTGCCTACCCACACAGTCACATCGAGTTCGTGAATCTCTCGCTGTAACGCATCACTAGTCATACAGTATTATTCTGCGCGCCGAAGGTTTTACTCTTTTGGCCTCTCTCCGGCGCTTAGGCGTCCGATCCAACGTGTGTTGAGGGGTAGCCTGTCCGGCAGTGGCACGCCGTCAGTAGGGGTACCGCGACTGGTACCCACAGTCGCATGTGAGGACGACGTGGCCGTCCTGTAACCGAACGCGGGCGTTGTTTCCGGGCTGGAGATACGCGTCGCACTCGTCACAGGTAAAGCGTTTGAAGCTTTCCGGCAGTGACCGACGCTCTCGCTCGGCGATGCGACGGGCAAGCCGGACGTACCGTCGTGCTCTGTCGGGATGGCCGGTCGCGACGGCTTCGGCTGCCAGCTCCTGCAGACGCTCGATACGCTCGTCGGCGATAGTCATTGGAAAGTGGGGGGAGTGGGGGATTCCGGGGCAGTACGGACAAGGAGAGAGGACGTCCAGTATTGCCCCATTGAGTGATGGGAAAGTAGAGGACAAGTATTTTTTGTTTTTATCGAGCAGCTATCGATCGTCCGACGCGCCCGCTTTCGATCAATCGTGATGACGCAGACAGCAAATCACAATACGTATCCCTGAGAACTCGAAAGAAACAGTCAATGACAGAGGACAGCTCACGAACGGGCTCCGAAGCCGCGTCCGACGAATCCGGCTCGGAGCTCCCCCCGGACCGCACGTTCGGGCTGCTCTCCACGTCGCGTCGTCGGGAGGCGATCGACCTGCTCCGCGAACACGGCCACGTCGGACTGCCGGACATCGCGGAAGCGGTGACGGTACGCCAACTCGGCAAGGAAATCACCGAGATCTCGCCCGAACAGGTCAAGGACACCTACATGATGCTGTACCACTCCGACATCCCAAAGCTCGTCGACGAGAACGTCATCGTCTACGATCAGGAGCAGGATGTCGTCGCGACGGGCGAGAACTTCTCTGCAGTCGAGGAACTCCTCTCGCGTAGTACTGAGAAATAAGAACTACTGCAGCGGCGGTCGAAGCGATACCGTCGTTAGTCGTCTTCGAGCGCGTCGGCGATCCGCTGAAGTTGTCGCGTCACGTCACGAACTTCGTCACGGAGTTGTCGAACTTCCCGAGTGAGTTCTTCGTTGCCCGCTTCGGACTGGCCACCAGGGCCGCCGGGACCCGCACCGCCGGGGCCGCCGCCCATCATGCCGCCCATCATCTGTGCGAAGGGGTTGCCGCCGCCGCCCATTCCGCCGGGGCCACCGCCCATCATCTCTTCCATGCCACCTTCCGGTGGGCCTTCTCTCTCCTCACCCTCGCCTTCCTCGGCGCGTTTTTCGCGGATCTCTTCGACGCGTTCGCGGAACGATTTCTCCTCGTCACCCTCGTCTTGTTGGTCGTCGTCTGCCATGCACATCAGTTCAGTCGCTGACTGGAAAAGGGTTTTCGTCCACCACGTTCGGCAGTCACTCGAAGGCACCGAAACTGGACTGCAGTGTCCGCTCCGTCTCTCCCTGTCGTAGCTCGTACCCCACCAGGTCGCGGAGGTCGACGGCGTAGGTGCTCCCGCCGTTCTCGACGACGAGAAGCCGCCCCTTGACGCCGCGCACTTCGCCCGATGCGATCGTCTCCTGGACCGGTCGAGTCCCCGTCTGCACGCCGTGATCGAGGGTCGTCGTCTCGATGGGGTCGTGCCGGTCGAGCACTGCTTGCCAGGCCTCCCCGTCGACCTCCTGGTGGAGGCTGTCGACCTTCGTCGGGATCCGTACCCGGTCGGTGAGCGTCTCGGCGATTTCGGCCTCCAACTCGCGGGCGATCCGCCCGTTCGAGACCGTATGGAGGTGCGCCGCGCGGTCTGCTCCTTGCTCGTAGAGTCGCGTTTCGAGTCGCCACAAGCGCGTCACGCCGACTTTGAACGTCGCCGGGGCGAACGCGGCGAGGTAGACGGCGTGGTCGTCGTAGCAGTCCATCTCGTCTTTCAGGCAGGTGCCGGTACAGCGGGCACAGATCCACGTCCGATTGTGGGCCTCACAGTAGGGTGCCGCGGGAGCATCACACCGGACGTGCTCGTCGCCGTCCAGCGTCCCGGCACAGCGCCTGTCTCCGAGTCGGAAATCGAGTTCGACGCCCGGTGCTAGCTCATGACGCTCGACCTGACCGTCGGTCACGACGAGGAGCGCGCCGCTCTCCTCCGGGCCCGACGCCGTCTCGTACCCTACGACCTGCATCGGCTTCGGATACGTGAGCGGTGGATAAATGCGCACTGCTCCGGACAATCCGAGCGGCCTGGACGGGACGATAGCCGCGCCCGAAGCCGGATGCAACGGTTACTCACAGCAACTCCCCGACGTCCGCCAGTGATTCGAGCACGTGATCCGGCGGACTACTCGCGGCGTCGATGTCGGCCCGATCGGTGATCCCCGAGAGGACGACCGCAGTCGTCATCCCGGCCCGTTCGCCGAGTGCGATATCGGTATCGAGACGGTCACCGACTACCAGTACCTCCTCCGCCGGCACGCCGAGCCTCTCGAGCGCCGCCTCGGCTGCAGTACGCGAGGGCTTGCCGAGAATTCGCTCTGGCTCCCGATCGGTCACGCCTCCGATCGCGTGCAGGATCGCTCCCGTCCCGGGTTCGGCGCGCGCCGCGGTCGGGATCGTCATATCCGGATCTGTCCCCAGAAACGTCGTCCCCTCGTCTTCCAGCGCCCACATCGCCTCCGTCATCGTCTCGTAATCGAACGACCGATCCATCGATCCGACGACGACGTCCGCCTCGGGCGGCGTCGTGTCGACGTTCAGCCCGCGGTCGCGCAACCCAGCGAGTAGCCCCGGGGACCCGATGACGAACAGGTCGTCGTCGGCGTGTTCGGCGGCGAGATACTCGCCCGTAACCGAGGCCGCCGTGAGCGTTCGCTCCGGATCGACGTCGATCCCGTGTGGCGTGAGTCGCTCGACATACTGCTTGCGTCGCTTCGTCGGGTTGTTCGAGAGAAAGAGGAGGTCGAGTCCGGCGTCCCGAAGTCGTTCCACTCCACCGGCTGCTCCGGGAATCGGTTCGTCACCTAGTACGACTGTCCCATCGACATCGACGATTGCAGCCCGAAAATCGCTCATAGGCCCGGTTGGGGTGCGTCGATGTTAACTTCCTCGCTCGTCGTGTGGTCGTCGGAGCCGAACGACTCCGAGCACCGCGGATCTCTCCCGCAGAGACGGGAGCCGTGCCGTATTTCTGACACTGCTCAAAGATGGCAAGGTTTATTCTCCGGTTGGGATTGGTGGTTGACAATGAGCCTCGATACTGACCGATTCGACCTCGACGGAACGGGGTCGATCTCGTCCCTCCTCCAGCGGTGGTATCACGTCCCTGCGCTGGCACTGACGATGCTGTTCATGCTACTGGTCCGCCTGCAACCGTACGGCAACTTCGTCCAGCCGGATCGGGTCTACTTCAGCGGCAACGACGCGTACTATCACTTCCGCGAGACGATGTACACGGTCTCGAACTACCCGACGACGATGCCGTTCGACCCATGGACGCAGTTTCCCTTCGGGACGAGTGCGGATCAGTTCGGTAACCTCTTCGACCAACTGATAGCCACTGTCATCCTGGTCGTCGGTCTCGGAAGCCCGACCGAGCGTCAGGCCGCTATCGTGCTGGTTCTCGCACCCGCCATCGTCGGCGTGCTCTGTGCGATCCCGACCTACTTCATTGCAAAGCGCCTCTCCGGACGTCTCGGTGGAGTGTTCGCCGCGCTGATCCTCGCGCTCCTTCCGGGCATGTTCCTCTCCCGGAGCGTCGTCGGCTTCACCGACCATCACGTCGCGGAGGTGTTGTTCCAGGCGACGACGATCCTGTTGCTCATGGTTGCGCTGACGGTTGCTGAACGTCAGAAACCGGTCTACGAACAGTTCCACGAGCGTGACTGGGCGGGACTTCGCGAGACCCTCACCTGGAGCGGTCTTGCTGGATTCGGACTGGCGCTGTACTTCTGGACCTGGCCGCCGGCGGTCGTCCTCGTCGGGATTCTCGGCGCCTTCTTCGCGATTGCCCTCTGTGTCGAGTATCTACAGGGGCGTAGCCCGGAACACGTCGCGATCGTCGGCGCGGTGAGTATGAGTGTCGCTGGCGTCCTCGCACTCGTCGCGATCGACGAGGTCGGGATCTCCAGCCCGTCGACACTGTCCCTGCTTCAGCCTCTGGCCGCGTTCGCCGTCGCCGCTGGCTGTGTGTTCATGGCGTGGCTTGCCCGACAGTGGGACGCCCGAGATATCGACCCGCGTGGCTACCCCGCCGCTGTCGGTGGGCTTGCTCTCGTTGCGATTGTCCTCGTCGCCCTTACGCTCCCCAGTCTCTTCAATACCATCTGGAGCCAGGTACAGAACCAACTCCTGCTTGGCCAGTCGGATACCGCGCTCACCATCGCCGAGGCCCAACCGACTGCCGAACAGAGCGGCGGTCTCAGCGGGTATCTGGTCGACAACTACGCCTTCACCTACATCTTTGCGCTGGTTGCGGTCGTCTGGATGGTCTGGCAGCTACGCGACGCGGACCGGTTCCGGTCCGAGCAGCTACTGATCGTCGTCTGGACCGTCTTTCTCACCTTGCTGGCGCTGACACAGGTCCGGTATCACTACTACCTTGCTGTCGCAGTCGCCGTGCTGAACGGGTGGCTACTGAGTCAGGCATTCGACGCCCTCGAGATCCCGTCGATAGATCGGCTTGCGGAGGTCGAAACGTACCAGGTGATCGCCGTGGCCACAATCTTACTGGTCGTCGTCTTCCCGCTCGCGTCGGGCGTGTTCGGGTTCTCCGCGGTGGCACAGGCGGATGCACAGGAGCCTGGCGCGGTCGAGTACTGGGACGATAGCTTCGACTGGATGGAGGAGTCGACTCCCGAACCGGGCACCTTCGGCGATGCTGACGACGAGATGGCCTACTACGGAGCGTACGAGCGAACGAACGACCACGAGTACGCCGAGGGTGCTTACGGCGTCATGTCCTGGTGGGACTACGGCCACTGGATAACGGTCGAGGGCGAGCGAATCCCGACGGCGAACCCGTTCCAGCAGGGCACCGACACCGCCAGCGGCTTCTTCCAGGCCCAGTCCGAGGAACGGGCTGATCTGCTGCTCGACGCACTGCCCGCGTCCGGGCGACAGGACGGCTCCATCGCCGAGATGGACAACGACGAACTCCGATCGATCCGCGACGACCGGACTGAGCAGGAAACCGGTGAGTCGGTGCGGTACGTCACCATCGACGATCAGATGGCCGGCAGCAAGTTCGGAGCGATCACCCAGTGGGCGTCGGCCCCCGACGTAAGCGGCGGGAGCGTGCAGGTTGCCAGCGAGGAGTACTACGGCTCGATGCTCGGGTCGCTGTACTACGACGACGCCCAGGGGATGGAAGGCTATCGCCTCGTTCACGAGAGCGAGTCGTTCTCGATCGTCGGCGTCTTCGAGGACTCACGGACCGGCCAGGCGATCTGGGCGGAGAACTCCGCCACCCTGTCGGACTGGGAGCAGGCCTCACAGTTCACCGAACAGATCGAAGCACAGGAGAACCGAGCCATCGTCGCCTCGGTCAAGACCTACGAGCGCGTCGACGGAGCGACGATCACCGGCGAGGCTGCGGCCGGCGAGGATGTAGTCGTTGCCCTCCCGCTGGAGAGCGACACCGGCCGACAGTTCACCTACGTCCAGTCCGCACAAGCCGGTGAGGACGGCACGTTCGAGATTACGGTTCCGTACGCGACTGACAACCAACTCGGTACCGAGGACGGCTACACTGACAGCGCCGTAACCGCAACCGACGACTACACCGTCCTCGTCGGCGACGAACTCGATGCCGCGGCCGTCTCGTCAGCACCGATCGAAGACGGCGAGATCGATCTGTCGGAACTCGACGCCGATGTCCGTACCACCGGCACGACCGACGTACCCGAACCCGCGATCTACGACGGTAACGAGCGGCCTGTCGATCTCGAGGAGAACTGATCGGTCGCCGAGAGAAACACCGCGTGTCCGATACGTTAACCGTTTTAATGTCCTCCCCTGTTGGTACGTGTAGATGAACGACTGGCTCTCGATCTATCTCAAAGGCTTCTGTATGGGCGTCGCGGACATGGTCCCCGGCGTCTCCGGCGGAACGATCGCTCTGATTACGGGGATCTACGAACGCCTCGTCACGGCTATCACGACGCTCGATCCGCGGCTAATCGGCTACGCGCTCCGTCCCCACGACCCCGAAGCACGGACCGCCTTCTCCGAGGGCGTTGGACGGATGGATCTCGGCTTCCTGTTAGCGTTAGGGGCAGGCGTGGGATCGGCTATTCTTGCGGTCTCGCGCATCGTCGGCACTCTGGCGGAGTCCTATCCCGGGGCGACTGCGGCGTTTTTCTTCGGGCTGATCGGCGCGTCAGCGGTCGTTCTCGCTGATCAGGTTCGGCTTCCCCCCCGACGATTCGTCCCGATCATGACGGTCGGTATCGCGATTGCGAGTGGCGTCACACTCGTCACTACAGGCTCTATCTCGCACGCGCTTCCCGTTGTCTTCGTCGCCGGAGTGATCGCTGTCAGCGCGATGGTGCTCCCCGGCGTCTCGGGTGCGTTCTTCCTGCTGGTCCTCGGTCAGTACTACTTCATGCTGGATACGCTGAACGGTTTCATCGATGGCCTGCTCTCCCTCTTTTCTAACGGTACTACGCCCGAACTACTCTCTACTGGACTCGTCGTCATCACCTTCCTGACCGGTGCAGCCGTCGGCCTCCTCTCTGTCGCCCATCTCGTCAAACGTGCGCTCGAACGCCACCGGGCCGAGACACTCGCGTTTCTCGTTGCGCTTATGATCGGTGGGCTACTGCTCCCGGCCCGGCAGGTGGTGGCGAACGTCTCTGTCGCACCGGCAACCCGCTCGCCGACGGTGTTCCTGACCAGCATCCTCGAACCGCTGTGGCCGATCCTGATCGCGGCCGTCCTCGGTGCGGCGGCGGTGTTCGCGCTCGACCGGTACACTGACGATCTGGAGTACGTCGACGACTCCTGAGTCTCGGTTACGGACTCCTCGAAGAAAGCATTGGTACTACTCCTCCGCTTCGAGGCGCTGGAAAACGAGTGTCGGGAAACAGGGGATGACCGTCGTAGGCCGCCGGCCGTCGGATCCGCTTCGGTTGACGACGGTTCGTTTGAGGATTCCTTCCTCGGCCAGTTCGTAGAGGAACCGCTGGACGGTGTTCGGCGAGAGATCGGTTCGACGGCCGACGGCCTCCGCGACCTCGCTGATCGTGACGGCTTCCGGACCGACCGAAAGCAGTTCGACGAGCACCTCACGACGGTTTTCGGGGAGGGCAAGTACGCGACCGGTCTGAACGCTGTCCTCGGGTACGGCATCGATCCCGGCCGTGATGTCCGCCGTGGTGATGCGTTCGCTGGCGTTCTTCTGGGCGTGGATCGCGGCACCGAACAGTGCGGCGAGAGCATCGTGTGCGTCGCCGTCGGCCCAGTTCGCTACCTGTCGTGCCAGGCCGTGAGAGATAGAACCGCTGGCTAGCCCGTAGGAGGCGCGCTCCGTCAACAGATCGACGAGCGAGTGGGGCCGGTATCGCGGAACCTCGACGTGCTGTCCCGTCCAGTCGTCTATCTCCTCGTTGGCGATGACGAGCAACCCCACCGAGGATTCGATCGGTTCCACGAGTTCGATCGCTTCGTCGACGGAGAACGCTCCGTCTTCGATGTGGTCGACCGCGATACACACCGGCCTGCTCCCGCTGATCGCCGACTCCAGTCGGTCTTTGAGTTCGTCCGTTCCGATACCGCGGCGGGGGACGGGATCCGGCGAGACCGTATCCAGGATGGCGTGATAGAACTGGAACGTACTATCGATCTGGCGGGTGTTGACGTAGGCGAACTGTGCGGTCGGGGCGGCCGATCCGGATCGTGTCGTCGTTCCGATCGATCCGTCCGTCTCGGTAAAGCTTTCGTTTAGATGCGCAAACAGGGCCGTAACGATAGCGGATTTTCCCGCTCCGCTTGGCCCACAGACCGCGATGTTCTCGGGGATCTCTCCCTCGAAGATCGGTCCTATTGCGTCCAATAGCTGCTCAAGTATTGCCCCCCGCCCGATCGGTTCCGGGAGGTGGGCGGCCGGATTCAGGGCGTTCTCGTGCGTGATGAGGGACTGGCTCGCAGTCGTCTGCTGACGACGAGCGATCCGTTCGCTCAGATCCATCGGCCGGATCGTATGTGTCTGCTCGTCATTATTCTTCCGAGACGAGCGCGGCTTCGAGCACTTCCAGCGGGTGTTTGATCTCGTAGCCAGTGCCGTGTTCCATCTGCATCGCGCAGGTCGGGCACTCCGTCATGCCGACGTCGCCCTCGGCGTGTTCCATGTGCTCGAACATCTCCTCGCCTATCTCCATCGACGTCTCGTAGTGCTCGGTCTTCCAGCCGTAGGTGCCGGAGATCCCCGAACAGGAGTCGCCGACGTCCTCCGCAGTGACGCCGTCGACGGTCTCGATGAGTTCCAGGGCCTGTCCATCAAGCCCCTGATTCCGCGAGTGACACGGCGCGTGGTAGGCCAGATCCGGGAAGTCGACCTCCGAGCCCTGGAGTTCTCCTTCGAGATCCTCGTAGATCCGAAGATACTCCAGTGCGTCGTAGGTGTGGTTCGAGATGTCTTCGATACCGTCGATGTCGAACAGTTCCGGGTACTCCTGGCGCAGTGCCAGGGAGCAGGACGTACAGGAGGCGATGATGTCCGCGCCGTCCTCGATGGCCGCAGCCAGATTCTCGACGTTGGTTTCGGCGTGCCGCCGCGCGTCGGAGAGCATCCCGTTGGCGAACATAGGCGTCCCCGAGCATCCCTGGTCGGGGACCATGATCTCGTAGCCCAGTTCCTCGTAGACGTGCACGAGCGCCTTCCCGACCTCCGGGGTGTTGTAGTTCGAATAACAGCCGTGGAAGTATGCGACCCGCTTGTCCGGGTTCTGTACCTGTGCGCCGCCGCGGTCGTTCCACCACTCCCGGAACGTCGTCGTCGCGAACTCGGGGAAGTCCCGCTCGCTGGGGATACCCATCACCTTCTCCATGCCCCAGCGCACGGGGCCGAAGTTCATGACGAATGACGCCGTTCTGGGGAAGAGGCTCGCGAAATAGGCCGACGTTCGGTAGTTCGCCAGAATCCGGTTTCGGATGTACTCTACCGAAAGTTTCTCCATCTGGTTGTCGACGTACTCGCCTCGTGCCGTGTTGTGCATCTGGCTCAACGGCACTTCGGACGGACAGGCGTTGTCACACCGGAGACAGTTCGAACACTCCATGATGGAGTCGTCGATGTCGGCGTCCTCCTTGCGTTTGAGACGCCACTGCTCCGGACCCTGGAACTTCGGGCCGGGGAAGTCGTCATCGACCTCTGCGACCGGACAGTTCGTATCGCAGATCGAGCACTTGTAACAGTCGTCGGAGCCCGGTCGGAGATCCATCCCGTCCGTCTCCGCAAACACGTTTACCGGTTCGAAATCGTCTGGTTGCTGGGAATCACTCATGGGAACTCACCTCGTCGCCGCGTTCACACGTATCGTTCATACTCGTTCACCTGCCGTTTCGCCTGCGGCATAGCCGGTGGCCAGCGAGACGCCGGAGCCGGATTTCTCGGAGGGGAAGTCGTAGCCGCCGAGAATACTGCCCGCCGCTCGCAAGTTCTCGAACTCGGGTTCGTCGTTCGCGTCGAGTGGTCGCAGACCCGTATCGACGGGAACGCCGAAGCGAGCGAACTCGTGGTCGTCGAACACGCCGTCCTCGAACCAGTCGTACCGGTCCGCAGGGTGTGGAACGTGACAGTCGAACACCGGTTCGTAGACGCCTTCCCGGTCAGAATCGATACCCTTGCCGACCAGTCCGCCTGTCGCCAGGATGTACTCCTCGGCTTTGTAGGGGACTTCCCGTCCGGAGTGATCGCCGACGACCCGGTCGACTCGGCCGTCGTCCGGTTCGACGTCGACGATCGGGTTGCCAGTGGATACACGGACGCCGATCTCGTGAAGATACTCGTACAACCGGTCCTCCAGTCGGAGGCCGGGCAGACTTGGCGGGCCCATCGGCACCTCAAAGACGGGCGCGCCCACCCGGTTCGCTAACTCCTCGCGGATATCGGCGGGGTGGTCGTCCCCCAGCACTGCTGGGAACCCGACGCGCTCGTGCTCGCCGACGTGATCTTTCACTCGCTCGGCGAGTGCCGTTCGGGCCGGCACGTCCGTTCCGTCGACGGTGAGATCGGCGTTCCGGTCCAGCAGATGGGCATAGCGTGTGACTTTGGCGTCGTCACGCAGTCCGCCCGGGAACTCGATCGTTACGCCCTCTGTCTCGTAGGGGACGCCGGTCGCGGCCAGATGATCGGCGGCGACCGGGGCGTCGAACTCGATCATGGAGTCGAACCCGACGAACAGCGTGTCTCCGCCGGCGCTCGCTAGCCCCGACGCCGCGCTCTGGGGGTAGCGTGCGGTCGGCTTGATCGCCCCGCCATGGGTCGGAACGAGCGCGTTCTTGTCCGTGTGGCCGCCCGTGTACGCGTCGCCCGCGGCATCGTCGAACATGTCCAGTCCGGCCCGGACGGCGTCGACGCCGACCCGCTCGTAGGGGTGGCCCTCCGGTAGTTCCTCGATTGCGTCGAACGGATCGACGACCGGTCCGTCGCCGTCGGGCGTATAGCCCAGGATATCGATGAGGCCGCTGGCCTGTCGCATCGTGCTCTGTTTGTGCGAGACGAGTCGGACTCTCGCGCCCTGCTCGTGTGCGCCGACTGCGGCCGCGATAGCGGCGAGACCGCCGCCGACTACCAGCACGTCGTCCTCAATCGCCATCGTGGCCTCCGTCGGTCGCAACTGCGCTGTCGCCCGCTTCGGCTCCCTCGACTGTGTCGGTCGGGTGTCCGCCGTCGAATGCGCCGAAGTCGACCTCCTGGTCGAGTCGTGCGGGATCCGAGTCGGCGTTGAGCGTCGTCGCGTGGAGTGCGTAGTTCAACATGGCCTGTGAGAGCTGTTCGCCCCACAGGGCGTGTACTTCGCCTTTCCAGCGCTCCTGGAACAGTTCGTCGTACGCCTCTCTGGCGATCTCTTCCTCGTATTCGGGGTGGAGAACGTCCGCCATTGCGCGGGAGCAAAAGCCGCCCTGACAGTTGCCCATCGACGCGCGGGTGCGGATGCGAACCGCGTTGAGGTCGGTCCCGGCCTGACTGACTGCATCTTTGATTTCGGCGCGGGTGACGCCCTCACACTGGCAGATGACCGGATTCGGGCCATCCACGTCGAGGACCTCGTCGGCGCGGTTGCCGAGGCGCTGTTTGCTCCGTCGGGCGATGGGCGAGCGGAGCCCGAAACGATCCATTGCGTCGTCGAGGACGGTCTCGTCTTTGCTTCCTGGAAGCGGGACATCGGCGGTCCGACACTCGGCGTCGATGCCGAGGCGCTCGGAGACGTGATCTGAAATCGTCTCGGCCATCATCCGGTAGGTCGTGAACTTGCCGCCGACGATGGAGGTCATTCCCGGCAGGTCGTCGCGGTCGTCGTGGTCCAGCAGGAAGAACTGGCGCGTGATGTCGGTCGGGTCGGAAGTTCCAGTATCCGGCGGTTCGTACAGCGGACGGACGCCCCAGAACGAGCGTATCGTCCGCGCCTCGTCGAGGATCGGTACCAGCTGTTTGAGCTCGTCGATCATTCGGTCGACCTCCCACTGCTCCTCGGGATACTCCTCGGGGTCGTCGACCTCCTCGTCGGTCGTCCCGAGGATAGCGGTCGTCTCGTGGGGCACGACGATGTCGGCGTCGCCTTTGGGCTGACACCGATTGACGACGGTGTCGACCTGCCGGCAGTTCATCACGACCATCACGCCCTTCGAGGGTCGTACTTCGACGTCGACGCCCGCCATCTCGCCGATCCGTCCGGCCCACGCACCGGTGGCGTTGACCACGTGGTCGGCGTAGATTTTTTCTGTTTCGCCGGCCTTCCCGTGCTCGCGCTTGCCCTGGCCTGTCTCGTGTTCGACTTTGACGCCGACGACCTCGCCGTCCTCGACGAGGACGTCAGTGACGGGCGCGTGCGTTTCGACGCGTCCTCCGTGGTTCTCCGTGCTGACAGCGTTGGCAACACAGAGTCGGAACGGATCAATGGCTCCGTCCGGCACCTTGATCGCGCGCTTGATATCTTTGGCCAGATACGGTTCGATCTCTCTGGCTTCCTCCGGCGAGAGCACTTCCGCGGGGATGTCACACTCGCGACAGCCCTCGAGTTTCTTCTGGAAGTATTCGTCCGTGTCTTCAGGACGCTGAACGAACAACCCACCGGTCATCTCCACGCAGTGGCTCGCGATGTCCCGAAGGACCCTGTTCTCCTGGATGCACTCTTTGGCGCTTTCCTGATCGGAGACGGCGTATCGCCCGCCGCTATGGAGTAGGCCGTGCATCCGTCCTGTCGTCCCGTGGGTGAGGTTCCCCTGTTCGACGAGGGTGACGTCGGCACCCCGCATCGCGAGGTCACGCGCGATGCCGGTGCCGGTCGACCCGCCGCCGATGACGAGGACCCCGGTACTGGATTCCATCTGTCTTCTGAATGCTCGTACTGTGATTACTTTACTTTACCGCTGTTTACGAGAAGGTGATAAAGAAGCTCTCTGCGACCGAAGATTTCCAAGTTCTTATTAGTTAATATACATAACACCCCCGTTTTGAGCGGTGTTTGCGACGTTGAGTGGAAACGTTTATAATGAATGTACTTGTTGTTTACCGATATCACGGCGCTACGAGTAAACTGCCGTGTAAGGACATCGTATACGACCAACTCTGGACGCAAACCAACCAAACGAAAACATGACAGACAACACCTACGTCGCCGCAGTCGACCAGGGAACGACAGGAACACGGTTCATGGTGTTCGACCACAGCGGGCAGGTAGTGGCGAACGCTTACGAAACGCACGAACAGATCTACCCGGAACCCGGTTGGGTCGAGCACGACCCCCGCGAAATCTGGGAGAACACGAAAGACGTTATTCAGGACGCGCTCAACGACGCCGGCCTGACGCCCGACCAGCTCGAAGCCATCGGCGTGACCAACCAGCGCGAGACGACGTTGCTGTGGGACGCCGACACCGGTCGGCCGCTCCACAACGCGCTCGTCTGGCAGGACCGCCGAACGACCGACCGTATCGAGACGCTGCAGGACGAGGGCAAAGCCGACGAGGTGCAGGCCAAGACCGGCCTGGAACCTGACGCGTACTTCTCCGCGACGAAAGCCGAGTGGCTCCTC
>Ga0136562_100213_pt1 | contig 23747 bp, 14 predicted proteins | sample AntCluMetagen312_FD_104784 | JGI IMG/M metagenome (GOLD analysis project Ga0136562, IMG submission 104784) | Saline lake microbial communities from Club lake, Antarctica - Metagenome #312 | ecosystem: Environmental > Aquatic > Non-marine Saline and Alkaline > Saline | place: Antarctica: Club lake...
CGACGCCATCAGTGGTCATGGACTCATTGTCGAGAGAAGCCGATTAAAAGATACGCTACTTGGTGTCCATCAATCCGGTGTAGATGCTATACTCACGAGATTCTAATCGAGTTCTCACATAACGTGATCACGGTTATAATTGCACTTTCAAGATGACATAACGTCTGGCTATTGACGGGATCGCATATTCGTTTAGCGGCGACAAGTACTGCTTTAGAGTCATTACGATAACATTTGATTAAGTATTGGGTACTGTGGGGAGTTTCTTTTATATACTGTATCTTTCGGATCACCAATTAGATTGTCGACGATCTCACTGAGGAGGACTCGAAGTCTGCCGATATACTGCTTCGATTGATCGTAGATCTTTGAGGAACTGTTCAGTCGCATCCTGCTCGTCAGTGGATTCGTAATACTGGACTCCTGCTTGACGAATCGTAGCTTCACTCACGTCTTCATCTTCTGCTACTGCTGTCCACGCTCTATCGAGCCGTGCTGCATCAGCAGATCGAAGGATTTTGCCGTGACTGTATTTCGGCTTGTCCTCATCGTCATAGAGAAACGTTTTGATTACCTTCCACTGTTGGCGGCCACTGGCTCCACCAGACCACTGTAGTTGAGGGATTATTTCTATTGCAGCGGTAGCCATTTCGGTCGGGATTCCAGCTTCGTTCCGAGCACGACGTGCGTCATCTCCAAGTGCCATAATTCGACATTGGAGGGTTGTATATTAATTCAGGGTGTCCAGTAGGTTGTTTGTATGATCTAGTCACTAGTGCTCTAGTCTTACTAGTCCTTCTAGTCATGCCATGATCAATCGTATATAGAAATTCTCTGTATCTTGACCGCCAGCTGGTGGCAATGTCCACTCGGGACCGATTCGCTCAATATCACTAGGACTGGGGAGTCACGAGACTACGTGATTCATGGAGTCTGCTGCAGTTGTTGTTGAAGAAATCACGTCCGAGTATATTAACAGCCTATCTTTTCCACCAGATTAGACAAGAGCCTTAATGTATCCAACTGAGGCCTAACAGACAGTCCAGCGATAAGAAGAAATATAAAGTATATCGGTTCAGTCTACCAACTCATGACTCTCGTATCCGATGGGGGTGGCTCTCTGATTCAGTCACTGTCCCGGCAGTGTTCCCCTGAGGAAATAAATATGGATTTGACCATGTGTGGGCTGCTTATTGAGCGAGCTGAGGAACTCGCTGAACTCTATGCCAAGCATGGAAATTGGAACGATGTCAAAGATATCTGGTTTGACGAACGCTTCTCAAACCGGAGCACGCGAGGGAGTTCACAAAAAATCTATCGAATACTCACCTCTCGGTTCAAAAACGCCCCTGCATCTCTTCCAAACCCAAGCGATCTACCGTCCGTCTTCGAGAAGTGTAGCACGACACAGGACAAAGCACAGATACTCTATCTCTATCTTGTTGCTGATGATTTGCTCGTCCAGTATGTCGTTCACGAGTACGTCTCTCGCCTTACCGAAGGTCATCCCGAAGCATTAGACTTCTCGAATGAGACGCTCATGGATATTCTCACCCGATTGGAGTATTCTGACGGTGATTCATTCGATTATGCCGATTCAACAACTGAACGATGGTGTGTGGGGTTTAGATCAGTAATGCGTAAGATCGGTGTACTCGAAGGCCAGCAATCCGTCGTTGGTAAATATCCAAGCTTAGGAGATATTCCACTCCTCGTCGCAATGGACTATTCGTACGGAGAAGACGACGATTGGCTCACTGCACCACGTGGACTGCTCTACGGTTTCCAGCCAGAGGATCGGTGGGAGGAACTCTTCGATAGGGTTGTGAGAACCGATGCTTGGGAGTACCTCGAACTACACGGCGATCTTGATCTCCGTCCTAGCGATGAACCCTATTCCTGGATTCAGAATGGAGGTGAGATTTGATGGTTGAGCCAGGTTGGTTCGAGGACCTCCCAGAAGATTTTGAGGAGTCAGTTCGGATTGACCGCGATGAGCAGGATCACCGTCGACAAGCGATTCAGTCGTACCATGTGACTGCCGACTCCAAGCGATTCATCGGCGATTTCGTTGACCGGATGCTTGGCCAAGCAGATGATATGCGTACTGGGTCGAACTATTGGCTCTATGGCTACTACGGGAGTGGAAAGAGTCACTTGTTGACCGTTCTCGATGGACTCCTGGATACTGACTGGGTCGCTGGACAACAGGATACTGTCTGGTCAGGTCTCGTCGATGTCACCGGAGACAACGACTATGACCAACTTGGTGACCATTGGCGAACGATCCACGATGAGTACTACGTGATCCCAATCTCAGTCAACCTTCTGAAGTACCAGGGACAAAAGCAGCGGAGCTTCAGTGAGATTGTTCTCAGACACGCACACGAGGATTCGGATCTAACCGGCGTCGACGATGGTATCTCAGAAGGACTCTCTACGCAACTTGATGTCGCCTACTTCGAGAAATGGTTCCGGACAACAGAGGCATGGTCTGAGCGAGAAACCCGTGCGCAAACTGCCCTCGATGAGGTCAAAATAGGATCTAGAGACTATGACTGGGAGTCTGATGGCCTCTGGAAGGACATCCAGAAATACGGTGCATTAGCGGATGTCGTTCTCCCTAAACTCTTCGAGGACGTGAATGGTACCCGCGATGGGTATACTGACCTACAGCCATCAGATATCGATCCCGAGGAGGTGGTGAGCAGACTCGAACAGCTCCGAACCGAACGGGAAGACGATCTGGAAAAACCTGTGAAACTTGTCTTGCTGCTTGACGAGGTGAGTCTCTTTATTGGGACCGACTTTGAGCGTCTGACCGAGCTTCAGACACTAGCAGAGAACATCGACAATATCGGTGACGGAGATATCCAGTTAGTCACGACTGCACAGGCCAAGATCGAAGACGTCCAACCGAAATTTGCTGCACACGGGGCTGACTTCAGTATCGTCAAAGACCGGTTCCCCCACCGGTATCAGCTCCCCAGCAAGCACGTCGGTGATATCGCAAAGCGTCGACTCTTCGAGAAGTCGACTACTGGAGAAACAGCAATCGAAAAGGTACTCGACACTGCATCGGTGAAGCCAACAGAATCGCTTGTCTACAACGAGATTAAGCAGAATACGAAACCCCCGCTTGACAGTATCGACGACGAGGAGCTCTTCGAATTCTATCCGTTCTTGCCCTATCACGCCCCACTATTCCTAGAGATTCTATTCAACCTCCGTCAAGAGGCTAGTGACCCAGCGAAGTCGATTTTTTCGGGAACAGCACGAGCAATTCTCGCGCTTATGCATAACCTTCTGCAGACGTGGGTCGAAAACGGAGAGGCCGATCAGGTGATCACCCTCGTAGATTTCTATGAGTTGGTCAAACCGGAACTCCGAGAGATATTGAAGCAGGATATGCACGTCATCGAGGGGTCGGACACCAGTCGAGGAATCAAAGACGAAGTTGAGGCTGGAACACTGGAGGAATTCGACCTTGCGGTGGCGAAAGCCGTCCTCCTGTTACAGCACGTCCACGATATTGTCCCACTCAACGAAGGAAATATTGCAGTTTCTGTGATGTCCGATCTCAATGGTCGGTCATGGATTGGCACTCAAAATAAAGTCGAAGAGTCACTCGAACGTCTCCAGAAGTTTATTCGACCGACCGAAGACGAAACTGGGGCACGGTACCGATTTGCGACCCAGGAAGAACGGATTATCTACGATGATACAGAAGTAAATGAAGCAAATCCCGACTGGGATGCTATATTACGCACGCTGGACACGCACCTCTGGGAACGCATCACGCAGGATCTCTCGCTTCCTGAGTCGGTCCCGTATGGTGAGTCTGGTGAGGAGTACCCTGTCGCGTATGAATTCCGACTCGATGGGACAGAATTTAAGACCACTGTCGACGCTGAGGGTGGCTTAGATGTACCTATCGAAATCCAAGGCATCCGCCCAGATAGCACGCCACAAGATAGCGATGAAGAGACGCTCTACTGGTCGATAGACACAGAGGGGTTGGAAGACCTTCGGACACACCTCATCAAGTGGTGGGCACTTCGTGATGCGATCTCGACGCAGACTGCTCCACCGGCTGTCGAACGAGATCTTGAACAACGTGCGAGTGCTGTTCGAAGTAAGCTCATTAGTGTGATGCAGAGTGGTTCGTACACAGTAAAAGACAGAACCGACATCAGTGGGCTCACTACGGCCGTTCAAACGGCTGTTGACGTGGGATATCCCGATGACTTCCATCCAATGATGCTGCAGGTAACCGACGACCGCCTCCAAGAATTAGCAGAACTCTCAGCCGGAGATCCGCTTCCCCCGTGGGCACACACGATTCAGGTGCCGACGTCGGACCCATCATCGAGCCAGGGGAAGAAAACCATCCAAAGTAATGTGATGGCACTCACAGGCCGTCAATTAAAAGGCCGAGACGATGGCCTCAATATGAATACAGTCTTGGATGGAATCACCGTAAAGAAGCCGTTCTACGACGATACTCGATCGGCACTGTGTGCGATCATCTGGGGCTTCTGTCGAGAAGGTCGGTTAGTTCCAGTCGACGAAAACGGAAATACCTTAGAGAATTCTGTCGTGCTCGATCAAGATCGGCTGTCGGCAACGAGATTGAAGCTTCTTCCCCGTGAGCCGATTGGAAAGCTCCTCGAAGAAGGTGGGTTCAAGGAGACCACAGAGACGGTTTCAGACGGGCTCATTACCCTCCAAGAAGCAAACCAGCAGTTACGTTCGAGACTCATCGGGCTGCAGGAGGATATCCAGTTGGTCGTTGATACTGACATTCAGTCCGAAGAAGTAGCTACGCTCCTTGAGGTGCTTATCGAGGAGTTGGCTGACCGGGTTTCCACAACTACGGATCGGTTGTCGGTCGTCAGAGCGCAAGGAGATGGCCTTGGAGACGCAATTGAACAGACGAACGACACACAAGCGTGGTTCGACGAAGTTCAAGACGTCTGGAACCGACGGCTAGGATCGATATACCGGTTTGATGCTCAACTCACTGTTGGCGATGATCGGTTTGAATGGGTCGACGCCGAGACCCTATCGGCTGTTGGAACGCAACGTGACGCTCTTGGAGACTTCGACGGTGCTTGGTGGACAACTGATGGATGGAAGAACCTCATTGGAAACACTGCGACGGGAATGAGCAAAGAGTTCGAGCGTTCATGGAGCACATACTGCGACGATCAAGGTCTCACCGACCTCATCGAGCGTATCGACGACCATCCCTGGATCAGACCAGCAACGGAACTCCCGGGATGCGTGCAACGCGTACTGGAACGAGAGTACATCACACCCCTTCGAGAGTTGCAACAATGGTACGAGACTATTGATGAGGTGATCGCAGCACTCCCTTCGGACGATGAAGATACGCTTGCGTCTGCGACGAACGAGATTGTATCTGTGAGACCTCTCGCTGCGGGAAGCGAACACGAGATCGAAGACTTAGAAGCCAAACTTTACCGACTCACTGCTCTTGTCGGTGACCGAAAACCTGAGGAGGTCGACCAACTCGGCGTGCTTCCGGACGACCGCCAGCGTATCGACCAACGTCTTGCACGTCTTATTGAGAGTCGAGAGTTGGACATCGAAGCGACGGATTCAGGGGTGATCATTCGATGACGAGCTCTGGATCGCCGTACCGCGCGTTCAAAGAGAAGCTCTGTACGTTCGCTGACGGCCAAGCCGGTATTAGAAATCCGTTCGTCATCGCCGCAGTCGACCCCGCAGTTGAGCATCGAACTGCAGATCGACTCAGTTCGTGGTCGACAGGGGCCACAGAACCGCCAGTACTCGATGAAGACGTAACCGTCCAACCGATTTGGCTCGACGAAGTACTGCCGAAGACTAAGGTGTACAACCTATCGGTCGCATTGGGTGGAGAAACAAGCCCAAAGCGTATCAAGACGACAATGCAAGACCGGCTGGCCGAAGAACTTGTGCAGGAAATAATCTCCAATGAGATCGATGACGATAGATTAGCAACGCAAAGCCATATTGTCCTCCTGCTTAATCTCGGTAGTCTCTACCCCTTTACACGCGCATCTGAACTCCTTGATGAGCTTGACCGGCGAAACGTCAGATCAACAATCGGGATTACATTCCCAGGAGACGTTGTTGCTGGGAAGTTGAGTTTCTTTGGCAGCGGTGACTCGCGGCACTACTATCCAGCCCATCAGATTGACGGCCAGATTCGGGAGGTGCATCTTCAACAATGAGTCTTACAGAGTTATTCCGAAGCGATCCAACACGACAACTCGAAGAAGTCCAGAAAGTCAATGCCCGCCAACAGGCGGCAACTGATGTTGCAGAATTCTACGAAACAGACAGTGCGGAACGTGTCCTAAGTAGATTGGGTGAGGTCATCGAGACGCATCCAAGAGAGGCAGCGCGGTTCCTCTATGTGAATGCAACGTTCGGCTCAGGAAAAACCCACTTACTGAAGCTCATCGGCCTTGTTGCGGATACTGAATCGGAGTTCGCCAATCTCGGCAGAAAACTCGCCGAACAGTGGCCGGGCTTCGACACCCTCGCTCGCTCGATTGAGGCGTCACACGTCGACCGACTTGAGCCTGTATTTCTGAATCTGCTCGACCGTGATGCCTCGAAGGAACCACCGCTCCCGTTCCTGATTTTCGAGGCGATTGGCCGTGAACTGGGCTATCCAACAGATCCAAACTGGCTGCTCGAATGGGCCTGGACCATCGATATGGAGTACGATGGCATCTGGAATGCAGTAAAGGCCACTGAGTACGACGGCCAGACGTTCGAAGACGTCCTCGAAGAGCGTGCCTCCCTGCGGCGTTGGCTGTACGATGCGGTTCCATCAATGGCAGCCACGACAGGTACCGACCTCAACAGCCGTGAGGAAGTAAAGGCCTCTATTGAACAGGCAGAAGCCGATGTCGACCCCGAATCGTTCGATCCCGATGAATTGGTCAAACGAATCGAGACCCTGACAAAATCGCTAAACGACGGCGGGACACACACCGAACTCCTCCTTGGCCTCGACGAAGTGGCACTGTTCGTCGGTGACAGTCGACCGCGGTATCGGGAGTTCGAGGAAACGATGGAGGCACTCCAGTATGGACCCAACCCAGTCGTTGTGACGACTGGTCAGTACTCGCTGCCAGATACACGAGAGAGTCTCATAGGTGAGCGTGAAAAGAATCACTGGACACAACAGCAAATACCGCTTGAAGGCGCAGATACGGAAATCATTGTTCGGAAACGCTGGCTGCAAAAGAGCGACTCCGGGAGTGATCGGGTCTCAGCATTCATTTCGTCGATGCCTGATCTCTCGCTGGAAACGTATTCAGTAGTCGGGAGTTCCGATCCAGATCCGGTCGAATCCTACCCCTTCCGAGAGTACGATCTGACCCTGCTGCGAACTGTGATGCAGGAACTGATTACCCAAGGTCGAGAAACCGAGCGTGACTACATTCAGGGACGAGCGTTGCTCGTTTTGGTGCGCTCACTGTTCATCAAATTCGGCTGGGCCAGCGCGGAGGACGGTGCCCTCGTCACGTGGGACGAACTGTTCGACCTCCTCATCGAGGAGACGACCTACGTCCCGCTGTGGGTCCAAGAGATGCTTGAAAACACGTTGATTCCAACGTTCGATGGAGACGAAGCAGCGTGGGAGGTTCGTGTCTCGAAGGCACTGTACCTCCTCAACCAGACACCCGCAGTCCCGGCAACACCGGAAAACCTCGGGCGGTTGATGCTCGACAATGTGAACGCATCGCTTGACCAACGTATCGAAGATACGCAAGAGGCACTCGATTCACTGGTCGACAAGCGAAAGGTGCTCACAGAGACAAACGATCATGGCGACGAGGTGTACACGCTGGTCTCGGAAGAACAAGAGAGTATCCTGAGTCGGGCCCAAACCAAAGCAGAACAGATCTCACCGCATCAGCTCTCAGCGTGGGTGGAGACACGACTCCGTGAAAACGACGGCTTCTTCCGGAGCGATAGCAGCCGTCACGAAGCCGACATCGGTACTGAACGACTGGTTCCACTTCGATACGAGTACTCGATTCTCGATACGGTTGGCCGTGCCCCAAGCACCAAATACGATGCGGTTCGGATTCGGATACTGGCCGATGAACCAGACACCGTCTCCGATCAGGTCGAAACTTGGCAAGAAGTAAACAACGGACGAGACGGTGGTGAACACATCCTGCTTGCGATTGAGATCCCTGGGCCGACACTTGATCGAATTAAGGACGTCATCGGGATGGGAAAAGTACTCGAAGACGAAACCGAGAGCCACGAGGAACTCGAACGGGAACACCGAACTAACAAACGCCGTCTAGAGTCGTCTGTGACAGAGATCTTGGAGAGTGCGTCAGTTTACACTGTCGGAGGATATCAAGGCGAGCGGCCGAGTACTCTCGAAACGGTCATCGAAAAACAAGTGCAGACCGTGTTTGGGACGACAAGAAAGGTCCTGTCACGCCCGCTACTTGAGGTCGACGATTCGAAAGCACTGGCTCAATTCTTCCGTGGGAGCAGCGAATGGCCGCTGGCAGACAGCGACGCCGTGATGCTTGGTGTCGATACCTCCAGTAGAGAGGTCGCGGATACCGGTTGGTGCCGTGAGTTCATCGATGCCTACGAAGCCCAGACTGCAGTCGATGTCGAGACGTTACTCCAACAGACACGGACTGCAAACGGGGAATACCGAGGGACACCCCAAGAGTCGATTGCAGCACTACTCATCACACTCGCAACCTCTAACGAGAAAGTCGCACTCAAGCAAGACACTGAGTACGTGACCGATCCAACAGCAATTGGTCGACAGGTCCGAACAAAGGGCGGCCTCACGTCACTACAGGTTCGGTTTGGCGTCGACACGGTCAATCCCAAAGAAATCCGTGCGGTGGTGTCGACGGTTCTCGGTGACGATCCCGACGGAAGCGATCCTGACGCATGGGTGGCCGAACTCGCCTCATGGATTGAAACCCACAGTATCCTTGTGAAGCGGACGTTCAAAGGCGTCTCCAGAGCGTTCAACGTCTCGCTTGATGCGCTAGAGAGAGTACTGAAACCAGCCTACAGTAGCGGAGAGATCGATACCTCTGAGTTGACTGATGAGAGAGTTCGATCCCAAGCGGAAACGTTCGCGGATGCACGCACACTTTTTGCCATCGAAGATGGGGAGAAAGCACTCTGGGAACAGTTCACAGAGACGTTGGAACTACTGGAGGACTGGTACTCAAATGCGACGATTACATCGCGGATGCAAGAGACAGCAGCGAACGGTTCGGTCCCGACGAAAGCAACGGTGACCTCCCGACTGGCGGATGCCACTGGACACCGGGTCGACGAGCTATCGGCGCAGTATCAACGGATTACGGGTGAGACAATCGAGGCGACAGATCCAAAGGAGATCCCCACGGCGCTAACAGCGTGGATCCGTGAACACGAGCCGACGATTACATCACGGCTTGCTGCGGCCAGAGAACGGTTCGAAGGAGTTTCGATGGACGGCCTCGAATCACTGTTCGAGACTGTATGGGACGATGGTCAGATCAGTGAAGGCGATCTCGTCGACTCGACGGTTCGACAGCAAGCCGACGACTACGAAAGGGTTCGAGGACTGCTTGCGGGAGATCCGAGCCTGTGGTCGCAGTTGCAGTCCGCACACAACAGCCTTCAGGCAGACTATCCGGACTCCCCGACAACGGAGTCAGTCGACACAGTGCTTGAATCGACTCGACTCCCCTCAGTCCAGCGGGTTGAGCAGCTCATCGAGGAAGCGAAGCACCCACGGACGGGCGGCGGTGTCTGGGCAGATCTTCAGCGTGTTGCCGAAGCACTCCGACAGGAGCTTCCGAACGCTACCATCACCGAGGAGGTCACACGGATCGTCGACGCTGATGACCGTCCAACCGATGAACAAGCAACAGAACTGCTTGATGAAGCAGAGACGCTGTTAGCTCGGATTCGAGAGGTCAGAGAGACGCTGGATTGGGTCGATGACGGGAGTTTGGTGTTGATCGAAGACGGGAGCCAGTAATCAGTCACATAACACGTCGCTCTTCGGGAACATTAAAGACGCTCCTGTCTGTCGGTGTTAGCATACTGGAATACCTTCTATGGAATCCAAGTCACTCTCTCAACGGACGGCACAACTGGATAAAGCTGAGCGTGAACAGCTCGAAGACATCGTCGAAGACCTCCGCGAGCGTGTCGAAAACAACGTCCGGTTTCAACTCACACAGGTGGGCGTAGACGAAGAGCCAGAAAACAAGGAGGCGCTGGATAACGATACAGAACAGCTCGTCGACGCAATCGAGCTGGAAGGCGTCGACGAACACGACTGGGATGAAGCGTTCGAAAAGTACGTCACCGGTGTCGGCTACACTATCGTCAATCGGCTGGCGGCGCTGCGTTGTATGGAGGTCCGTGGCTTCATCGACGAGGAGGTCACCGTATTCAAGGACAACGGCCTCACACCGGCTGCCGAGACGCTGGTCCACGAGGAATTTCTGCTGGAGGACGAGGCGATCCTGGAAGCCTACCACAACACCTGCGATGACCTCGCCGAGGAGATCGAGATTCTGTTTGATCGCTCGTCTGCCTACAGTCTTGTCGACCCCGACGACGACACCTTCAAGCAACTTTGTGAGATGCTCGACGAGGTGCCTGATGAGGTTTGGCGAGCCGACGACGTGCTGGGGTGGGTCTACGAGTACTACAACCGCCCCGTCGTCGAGGCGCTCGACGCGAAAAACACACTGGAACCGGACGACGTCGGCCCGGCAAACCAGTTCTACACGCCCCACTGGGTGGTCCGGATGCTCGCCGACAACAGCCTCGGGAAGTTGTATCTCGAAGCCACCGATCAAGAGTCGACTATCCCCGAACCGGAGGCCCTCTCGCCCGAGGAGCGAAAACAGCGGTTGGTCACACCCGAAGAGTCGCCGACAGTCGCCGAGTTATGTACCTATCTGATTCCCGACGACGAGGACCAGGAGGCACCGGAGTTCGACCATCCCTCTGAACTCCGTGTCATCGACCCGGCCTGTGGGAGCGGTCACTTTCTGCTGTATGCGTTCGACATCTTAGAGAGGATCTGGTGGGCTGAAACCGACCTACCGCGCAGCGAAATTCCGGCAAAGATTCTCGAACACAACCTCTACGGCGTCGACATCGACCTGCGGTCCTGTCAGCTGTCGGCATTCAACCTCTATCTTAAGGCTCGAACCCGCGCCGAAGCCGAGTCAGGGATCTTCGAGATGCCGAACGTCGGGATCGTCTGCGCCGACGCCCGGGTGGCGGAGGTCGAGGAAGCTGTCGACGTCCTCGACGAGATCGCTGGCGAGGGCACCGAGGTCCGAGCCGCTCTTGATGAGATTATCGAAGAGTTCCAGACCACCGAAGCTCTCGGGAGCCTGTTGGATGTCCAGGGTACGCTTTCCGAGGAGTTCATGCAAGAGCAGTCGGATGTCTTAGAGTGGAGCAGCGAGGGCGTCCACACGCTCAACGGCTTTTTAAAAGAGCTACGAACGGCAGTCGACGAGCGGGCGTCAGATTCCTTCAGTGAGCAGAATCTGCGAAGTTTCCTGAATCTGCTTGTGGTGTTGACCCAGAAGTACGACGTATCACTGATGAACCCGCCCTACGGAATGCGTGGGCGGATGCCTGATGCGGTTCAAGAGTACGTTGAAGAGAACTACGAATACTACCCAGAATACTATATTAGTTTCTTTGAAGCTTGTGATCGGTTAGCTAGGTCGAATGGCCGAGTCGGGATGCTTATACCATGGTCCTTTATGTTTCGAAAAGTTTTCGAGCCGTTTCGTGAGGATTTCGTTAGTGGTAATCGTGATTTCGACTTCCTCGCGGATTTCGGATACGACATCCTCGATAACGCAACCGTCGGAACCGTCGGGACAGTTTTTCGTGTTGGAACCGTCGGGAATGACGAAGGGACGTTTGTCAGGCTTCATGACGTCAATAAAGGGGCCAAAGAAAGAGAGTTCATTAATACAGCGTTTCTAAACAGCTTTGATGGCGATGTACAACGTCGGTTCACTCGGGATACGTCCGAGTTCTCAATGATTCCTGGGGCATCAATCTCCTACTGGGTCCCAGAAGATCTTAGAGAACTGTATACTGCAGACACTGTTATCGACACGAACAATGCTGGTCTGCCTGACCGAGACAGTATAGGGGTTGCGAACCAGGGAATCGCGACCGGGAACAATAGTAGGTTCCTGAGGAAGTTTTGGGAAACAGGAGACGAAGGCTGGGAACCGTTCATGATGGGCGGGAAAGACGCATGGGTCCTGCCCAGGAATAACCGTCAAATAATCTGGGAAGCCGATGGACAAGAAGTACGGCGATTCAGTGGCGGAAATGGAACTCCGAATGAGGAATATTATTTCACAGAAGGTATTATTTATAATAAGATAAAAAGAAGCGGTCGGAACTTTGGATATATGCATTCCCAATCCATTTTTTCCCATGCAGGAATGCCAATATTTCCTGATGAGATGGATGCATGGCCTCTCATCGCATATCTGAATAGCCGACTTGTAACTTATTTAAAATTGGCACAGACTTTCGAGCGCAAGTGGGAAGTGAGTACCGTTGCTCGACTCCCAGTCATTGATCCAGTCTTCGATAACCAGAGTAAACTTGCGAATGCCGCGAAGGAGCAGGTCGCTAACGTAATCTCAAAACGGTCGCTCGAATTCACGTCTCCCCACTTCTCGGGGACGATTCTGGCGCAAATGGTTGGCTATGAGCAGGAATACTCGTGGACACATCCGCACAGGACACTTCTCGAAGATGTCTCCTGGATCCGGCCTCAGGAGGTTTCCCCTGACAGTTCGATAGAAGAAATAGCAGACATAGCCGAGCAGCACATCAGGAACATCCACGACAATCTTGAGCAGGTTTCTGATAAAACCGACGAGATATTATTTGATGCTATCGGTCTAACTGAGAAAGAGAGAACACATGTTCTTCTTGAAGTGGGACTGCGAACTATTGACGACCCAATAAATAAGCATCAATCAAATGGTCGAGACATTGCCGACCAGTTTGTCGCAGTAGAGTCCCTTGTTAAGGATTTCCTAATGCAGGTCGTAATTAATCTAACTAATAGCGATGATGACGGGATTATCCCATTGTCTGATATCGATAGTGAAGACGACCTACTGACGCAGATCGAAGCCGAGTTCGAACAGATTTGGGGAGACCACGCCACCGACCGACTCGCAGAGATTGACCAACTCCTCGGTAGTCAGACCGCCGACGAAGAGGCCTATCCGAACCTCCGAGCATGGCTTGCCAAGGACCTTTTCGGCTACCACGTCTCGGAATTCGACCGGACCCCAATCCTTTGGAGGTTCACCACCGAGCGGCTCGTCTCCAATCCCGACGGCGAGGGCTTCGCTTGTCTGGTCGACTACCACCAACTTGACTCTGGGGTGTTCGACCGTCTCCAGAACCGCTATCTCGAACCGCGGAAGGCGCTGCTGCGGGAACGCCGCAGCGCCGCGAACCGCCGCCGGAGCGACGACTCGCTGTCGACAAGCGAGCAGGTCGCCGCCGCCGAAACCTACTCCCGCTGCGAGAGTGGCCTCGAACAGATCGCCGTATTCGAGGACCGACTGGCCGACCTCGCACAGTCTGACCCACGCGAGTGGCCCTCCGAGAACCGCGAGCTGGCTGCCGAGACCGCCGATCTGGTCGCCGAGTTCCGCGAGCAGGTTGAGGACCGACTTTCGAAGCTCGAAGCACTCGCCGCGATGGACGACGTCGAGATGAATGAGGTCTTTACGCCCACTTTCTACAGCACGGTCAAAGAGAACCGCGAGGAGTGGGTCGACGCACTGGTGGATATCGAAGCGGCCTTCGACGCCTATGCAACAGATGGCTCCGAGCCGGTCGAAGCCCACCTGTACGATCTCTTCGAATACTACGACGATTTGGTGGGGTCGACGCATTTCGCCAGCAACGGGATTCTATTTATGAACTACTACTTCGACAAGTTCGAGGACGCCGAACAGGCACAGATCGGCGAGGGCGGCGTTTCTGACCGCCAGCGGATCTGCTCCGAGTTGGCGAGTGGACTTGAGGACTACGAAGCACTTGCCGAGGAGATCAGCGACGCTTGCGACGAACTGGCAGGCAATATCCCCGCTAACTGGGCCGACCGCGCGCTCTCAGAAATCACGACCGCTGGCTATCGGCCAAATCGCAAGCATGGTGTCGACATCAATATTACACCACTTGCTGAGGCCAAAATCGTCCCGAAGACCGTCGACGACAACGTACTCTAACACACGTTCAAGACCAGTCGACGAGTCTCCTATTTATTTCCCTGCAGCTTCGGATCAATAGCTGGATCTCGCTGTTGTCGTTTGGCCTTCTTTTTCGCCTGCCCGACGGCTGACTCATCATCTTGGTCCATTGTGAACTCTTCCTCACCGATCATCGATTCTGCGATCTGATCGAGGTCCGTCGTCGAGGACGAAGATCGTGAGTTCGGTGTGTTCGACGTCGACTGCGATGACGAGGCTGTGGCGGTCAACTGTGAACTCGGTTCGACGAGGTTCTTTTTTGTGAACAGTGTTCGTGATGTTACTATCACCTGGACTTTGTCCTCGTTTTCGTAGTAGTGGTCTTTCACGTCTCGAAACACGAACCGCCGATTTTCCTCCAAGTACGGATGACTGACACCGTTGTTCACCACGAACATCCGTTTCTGCCTACTGTCCACCTCGCGCAGTACGCCGATGATATCGGGCATGTTTGACTCGTCTTTGGCCACTGTGAGTATGTCGTCAACGACCGCTTCAACAGTCACGTACTCACCACTTCCCGACAACTCTGTCAATGACCGTTTGTCATTCGTATTGCTTCCAGCACTTCCAGTCGCTGTAGTGCTGTTGTCTACACCACCCATGTCGGACTCAGATACTCCGTTATCGGGAGCAACAAACAGATAGTCAGGGCCCTGTCCAGCCGACTGCATATACTTCGTGACCTGCACATCAAGCGTCTGAGCCGTATCATCGTCAGTGAGATCGAATTCACCTTGGAAAACGCATTTGACTTCGTCATCCCTTGATGGCTCGACGAGAAACCAGTCATCTTCCCGGTTGACAATTTGAATGTTACCCCTCGACCCCGAGTTCCGAATCCAGTCCCCACCCATAGTACAAGATAGTTACTGTTCTGTCATAATAGATGTTTGCACGCCAAGATTCTGTGGACGTAACATCGTCAGCAGCCGATATCGATACTGTTCGAACTGGCATAGTGATCTGAACATTAAAGAGGTTTGTGTGGTTTTGACATTATACGCATCTCGATCATATGTTAACTGAATGTTTCCCCCAACAATATCGAGGCCTCTACAGCAGCTGGTCGGACTGTCGTCTTCTCCCCGGTGAGAGGATCGAGCGGTATCTGGTTCAAAACGACTACTAACCATGCCAGCAACCAAAACTATCCCCCAATGCGCGTACGACGCCATCGAGAGTGCCATCGACGAAGCGGTCGACGACGATCCAATCATCCTCTGGTGGGACGACGGCGGCTACCTCCAGGACGTCATCCGAACTGTGAGTTCCCAACTCGGCTGTACGTTCCGAACTGTCGAGCAGACACCGCTTGAACTCCGCGGCGAGGCCCCACGTGAACAGACCGTCTGGTACATTCCACAGTCCAGAAGCGACGATGTCGACTGGTTCAAAGATGTCGAATACACCGGTGGCGTTATCGAACAACACATCGGCAAGCTTGCTGCCCGCTGCTTCGAGGACGACCGTCTTCAGGCTGCAACGATTCGCACCGCCTATGAGGACGCCGACGACCGGGAGACAGTCGCCCAGACGCTTTACAAAGGACTTGACGGCGAGGGAGGCCTGCCGTCGCTACAGAGCCTCCAGACAAAGATCGTCCTCGACGGCCACGACGATCCGGTACAGTTCGTTCTCGAACACGGCACGCAAAATCTCCCCGAGAACGACAAACTGCAGGAGGTCCGTAAGCTGCTGGTCGACAACGGCGTCACAGCCGTCGAAAGCGAGTCTGACCCTGAGGCCATCGTCGACCGAACACGCCGTTGGGCAGTCGCTGAGTGGCTTGTCGACGAAGGACTGGACAAGTCGCTTCTCCCCCAAGAGTACCAGCCCGAGCCCAACACTGGTTTTGGTATCTCCAGGCCCGAACTCCGGTCACTGCTGAGCAAAACAGCTCAAAAACGAGAGCTGGCAGACATCTATCTCGATCCATCCCAGCGGTTCTGGCACGGCATTCTCCGAACATACGACGAGCCGTGGGAATTGGTTGACTGCCCAGTAGACGCCTCGCTCGAACACCGACTCTGGGACAAGTGGACTCAGTCGTTCAATAGTGGCGACTACGAGACGTGTGCCCAACAGGCGAGACAGCGGTACGACCGTCTTGAGTCGACATACGGCGATATCCCGTGGACACAGATCTGGGAGCAAGCTATCGACGTGGCCATTCTCGCTGATGAACTGGAGAGCTGGGAAGACCACGGTAACACCGACGACGTCGTCGACCTCTACGGTGACGTCGAAACCGGCACCTGGCAGATCGACAACGCCGTGTTCAACCTCATTACCTCGGGTGAACCCGAAATCGGCGTTCCTCAAGAACACCCGGCAACCACAACTCTCCCAGAGCTTCGCTCATCGCTCGTTGAGTCGGAGTATTTGGAGTACCTCACTGATCTCGGTGATCTTGTCGTCGACCAAGTCGAAGATGGCTCACCGTTCGTCAACAAAAAACATGCCCACCAGTTTTTCGCGGAAGAACAAGAACATCTTCAGAGCGGACAGAGTGTCGCGCTGTTTATTGTCGACGCACTACGCTTTGATCTCGCCCATGAACTTGCTGAGTCGATCCGTCATGAGCTTCCGCAACTGGAGGTTAACGAGAATCCGTGGGTTGGCACGCTACCCTCCGACACTGAGTTCGGCAAGGCTGCTCTCACACCCGGTAGTAAATTCAGCTTCAATATCGAACTCAAGGATGGGAATCTCGTCCCCGAGCGCAACGGTCACAAAATCACAAACTATCGCCGCCAGACACTCCTCGAAAACGACGGCTGGAGCTACATCATGCAAGATGCCGACGACGAGGTGGGCTGGAGCAACACCCGTGTCGCCTACTACTGGAACGACATCGACTCGGCTGGCGAAAAAGAGCTGACTGACTTCGAGGCGTTGTTCAGCGACCGAATCGAGACAATCTCACAGATCATCTGCGAGAAGCTCGACAAAGGTGAGTGGGATCGTGCCTACATCCTGTCGGATCACGGCTTCGTCTCGCTCCCGAAGCACGTCGACATAGACGATCTCCACCCACCAGCCACCGCGGAAACGGTGACTCGTCGCTGGGTCGCCGGTACTGATCTCGACAGTACCGATACCGGTGTCTTACTCGATGAAGATACCCATCTGGGATATCTCGATGACGATACCAAAATTAGTATTCTTGCGGACCCAATCCAACGGTTCAGAAATCAGGGTCTCCCAGATGCACGATTCTATCATGGTGGTATTCTCCCTCAGGAGTTTGTGCTGAACTTCGTGACGATTACGCAAGAATAGACTATCTCAATATTTCATCTAATTTATCCACAGCAGACAATATCTCTGAAACTGATTGAAAACCAGTTAAAACAGTTTTGCCTGAAGAGAATAACAATACTACAGCATTAGTATCAATCCTATACACTAACCCAGGAAATTGCTCTGGTTCATATTCGATATTTTCTAGTCCCAACTGTATTGCCAGTTGGTCTAGATCAAGGTCAAACGTCAAATTGTAAGTGCATACAATATTATTTATTAATATGTTTTTTGGATTGATAGATATATCTAGTCCAATATCCATGAATTCTCGTGAAATACTCTTACTAGCATGAATAATCGCGTCTGTTGTTTTCCCACCTGCGAATAATAATTTTCCAGTTCTAGTAATAATAACCGTAGGGTGCTCATTTGATCGAAAAACTAAACTAGGATAACTTTCAGGATTGTAAGCAGAACCTTCAATTTGTGAATGTAAATATGATAGATCTAATTCGATATCTATATCAATCATAGCTGCAATATTTTGAATCTGAACTTCCGAATTCGTAAGCCTCTCTAAATTCAAGTCATCAATATACGTCATGTGTTAATAGATTATTTCGACCAGCGTAATTACATACATGCCGTCTGTTCAGTACAACTGACGACGTCACAAAATGATTTATGTTTACTGAATTGAACCCGGGCGATAGCGTATTATTGAACGACTCCCCAGCGGAGGTCATCAGGACCTACTCCGTCGGCGGACTCGACTACCTTCGGGCCTATGTCGAAAATGTTGGCGTTAAAACAGTCTGTATCGAGGATGTTGACATCGAACCGATACAGAAGCCACTTGGAGAACTTGACCCTACGACTGCTGATAAACTCCATCCCGACTACGAAGCTGTCTCTGCCGACTGGTTCGATCTCCGCTCACAGGCCCTCCAACTCCAGATTTCTCACGAACAGGGCCAACTGCTGAGTATCTCGAATTCGCTGGTTCGCCTCGAACCATACCAACTAGCTTGCGTCAACTGGGTGATGCAAAAACTCCGGCAACGAGCACTCATCGCCGATGACGTGGGACTTGGCAAAACTATTGAGGCCGGACTTATTCTCAAAGAACTTACCGCTCGTAATCGCGCCGACCGAGTACTGTTCGTCGTCCCTGCCCATCTTCAGAAGAAGTGGATACGAGATATGGATCGATTCTTTGACATCCGGTTCACGCCAGCTGACCGCCAATGGGTTGAGGGTGAACGTCGACGCCTTGGCGAGGAGACAAACATCTGGGATCAGGATCACCAACGCTTGGTTACTAGCATGGCGTTTCTCCGCCGTGATGAGTTCCAAGATGAACTTGATGACGCCTTCTGGGACGTGGTCGTCGTTGATGAAGCACACAAGGCAGCCAAACGTGGTGACTCACCGAGCCAGACCTCGAAGATGGTCGACCGTATCGCCGACAACTCCGATTCCCTCCTCCTGTTAAGTGCAACCCCACACGATGGCAAGGGAGAGGCATTCCGTTCACTCGTTGAGTACATCGATCCATTCCTCGTGGCGGAAGACCAAGACCTCTCAAAAAAGGCCGTCGACAGGATCATGATCCGGCGTGGCAAGCAGACAATCTACGACGACAATGGGGACCGTGTCTTCCCTAATCGTGAGGTAAAAACGGCTTCTATTGAGATGACCCACGAAGAACGCCAGTTCTACCGGGCAGTCACGGATTACGTCAAGAATGTGTATAATCGGTCGGAGAAACTCAATAAGCCTGCAGTCGGCTTCGCGATGGCACTCATGCAGAAACGGCTTGTGAGTAGTGTTGGAGCGATCAAAGCAACGCTGAGCCGCCGCCTCGCAAATATCGTCGAAGAGAAGTCGATAGGAACGAACCTCTCTGATGAGGCAAAAGACTATCTCGACGGCGAAGACCTCGATGAAGACGACAAGCAGAAGGCCGAATCCGAACTTGGCGCTCTCACAATCGCTGAGAGTGATGCACAACTCGAAGAGGAAATCGAGATGCTCAGAGATCTCGTCGCTCTCGCAGAAGGTATTCCTGTCGACTCAAAGGCCCAAAAGATTCGACGGTACATCCAGCAACTCCTCGAAGACCAACCCAACGAGAAGGTGCTACTGTTTACCGAGTACCGTGATACCCTCGATTATATTCTTGACCTTGTCAAAGACGAACCATGGGCCGACGAGATCCTTGTCATCCACGGTGGCGTGGATAAAGAGGATCGAAGTCGTATCGAAGACGAATTCAATCACGGTCAATCACGACTGCTCTTTGCAACAGATGCAGCAAGCGAGGGGATCGACCTTCAGCACAGTTGCCATATCATGATTAACTACGAGCTGCCGTGGAACCCCAACCGTCTTGAACAGCGGATTGGTCGACTCCACCGCTACGGCCAAGATAAAGAAGTTAAGGTGTGGAATTTCTCGTTCGAAGACACTCGTGAAGGCGAGATATTCGAGATGCTCCAAAACAAAGTTGAGGCCATACGTAGCAAGTTGGGTAATACCGCAGACGTTCTCGGGATGCTCGACGACATCAATGTCGACTCGCTCATCATGGATTCGATTCAGAACGATGAGCCAGCAAGTGCGACAAAGGAGGAACTCGAATCCCTGATCGATGAACGGCAACAAACGCTCTCTGAATGGTACGAGCGAAGCCTCATCGATACAACGACCTTCGATGAAGCCAGTCGGCAGAAAATCCAGGAAGTGATGGATCAATCAGAGGATGTCTATGGTACCGAGGCAGATATTCGAACGTTTTTCGAACAAGGAATCTCTGTACTTGGTGGCTCCGTCGAGAAAGCGGGAGATAACCTCTTTCGTGCAGACCTTCCGGAATCACTTCAGCAGTCGCCCAATGCCGATCAGTACGGCCCATTCACATTCAATCGGAAGTTCGCAATGGATCATGACGGCATCGAGTACATTTCACCCGACAACGAAATCGTTCAAGGCCTCATGCAGCAGGTACTTGAGAGTGATCGAGGGATTGTTGGGCTCAAATTACTCCCGTTCGTCGACAACCCCGGGATCACCTACAGCTATCGCGTGACATTCGAGGATGGGACAGGCGATGTGATCCGCGAGGAAATTATTCCTGTATTCGTCGATCTGACGCACCAAGACCCACAACAACGACTCGGTCGACGTGTCGTTGAAGCAGATACAGTCAAAGGATCTCCTGATCAGACACGTGTGCGAAAGCTACTTGATCATGAAACGGAGATGCGCTCTGCTGCTGACCTCTATATCAGCCAGCAGCTCTCGATGCTACGGGATGATCTCCAACAAAAGCGGCACGAAGAGACACAACAGGAGGTCAATGATCTCGAAGTGTATGCTGAGTCAGAACGTGACCGAATTGAGCAATTCATCGAGAACTACCAGCGCAAAGCAGAGGCAGGCGATAACATGGATATCGCTATTCGTGGCCAGCGAGACAGACTCTCAAAGCTGGAAAGCCGTATCGAGAAGCGACGTCAAGAGCTACAATGGAAGGCACAGGTAATTTCCTTGGCACCTGAAGTCGAGAACTATTGCCTGACTCTCCCTGTCTAATTTGAATAGGAATGAAACCAACTGTTTAAGGATTGCGACCGTACGGATCACCCTATGAGGGCGATCCTTTCGACCACGAATACGTCATCCACGGCGATGTCTCTCCGTTGTTTCGCATCGGACAGTAGTGAGGTCTTGGGTGATTTAAGTATCCTCGATAAGCAGTAGGGCTATGGATGACAGCACGCTTCGCGCCCACCTGCGGCGGTTCGGCCTCTCAAAAAAGGAGGTCGATACCTACCTCACCCTGTTAGAATACGGAGAGGCAACCGCCAGCACAATCGCTAACGTCGCGGGCGTCTCCAAACGCTACGTCTACAGCGTCAGCGAAACGCTCGAAGACCGGGGGTTCGTGACTGTTGCTGACCATGCGGTACCAACGACAATCCGGGCATTGCCACCTAAAAAAGTGGTCGACGAACTAATTCGGGATGCTGAAGCAATTCGACCCGCGCTGATGGCTCGCCACACCCAGACCGACCCCTCCGACGAGCAGTTCGAGATCGTCAAAAGCCGTGTAACGGTGCTCAAGCACATTCGTTCGTTTATCGACGGGGCTGACAACGAACTCACGCTGTCAATTCCCGCAGAACTACTTGATGAGCTCAACGAGGAACTCAGGGCGGCCCGAGACCGAGGAGTACTGATCGTGTTGCTGGTGTCCGGAACGACCGATTTTAACTGTGAGACAACCGCCCTCGCCAGTGTCACCCGCATCTGGCGCGAGCGGATGCCAACGATGCTGACTGCCGACCACCGAGCTGGTGTTGTCGCACCAATCGGAATGCTAACAAGTGCTCACAGCGACACGCAGGCGATTGTGTTCACCCAGAAACATCTGGGTCCCTTAATCGTCGCCTCCTTTTTCGGCAACTACTGGCCAGTGGGCCACGAGTTCTCTGTTGTTGAGCCAGACAACCTCCCAGTCACCTACGAGAACTTCCGGCATACCATCTTTCAGGCAACCCTTTGGCTCAGACGTAAAACCGATCTCTCGGCGACAATCGAAGGCCGAACCACTACCGACAATGAACCTGTTGAAATAACTGCCCGAATCGACTCTGTCACTCAGGGTATCGTTGAGCCGACAAACAATTCCTTTCCAGTCGAACACAGCTTGACAATTGAATCTGAGGGCGAAACCTACACTGTCGGTGGCTACGGGGCGTTCCTCGAAACCATCGAAGCTGACCGCGTCCGACTCGCAGTCGACGGGTAATTACTCGTTCGCTCTTTTGAAGCACATTGTTGATTTTCAGAGGACAGCATCTATTGCGTTCTTTAATACTTTTTGGGCCGTGGTGAATCGCCATACAGCGTTTGATTTGTCTAGTTCACAGCTCGCTTGATATTGTAGACCGTACACATCAGAACGATCTCACGGAATTCTCGATACCAGCTTCGCGCACGCACGGCGTCGCCGAGCGTGCGCTTGATCACCGAGAAAACGGTCTCAGATAGTGCTCGCTGGCCGTAGAGGGTTCCATCGATCCGCGCGTTATGCGCGTGATCGATGGGACGGAACTCACGGTGCTTGATGAACGGTCTCACGCCTTCTTCCCTCAGCTTATCGCGCAATTGCTGCCAATCGTAGCCTTTGTCGGCAGCGAGGCTGCGCAACTCGCCGGCGTTGCGGCAGGCGAGTTGCCAGTCGACCTGAGTGTCGTGACGTTTCTCGGTCGTACAATGAACGTCAAGGATGGCTTGCGAGGCTGTATCGACGAGAGCAGTTGTTTTGAGTGTTTGAACGTGATAATTTGTCCGACGGCAGTAGTGCTTGCTTGCGTTTTCGCGGTTGAAAAACGTTGCATCGATGGCGGCACGACCTGAGAGGTCGTGCAGCTGCGTCCCAAAATCACGCCGTGATTTTGTGTGCGCACAAATCGAAGATTTGTGAACGCCGATAGGCGCAGCAGCACTCGCCAGATCTTCATCTGAAACCTATCAAACGCCTTAACCAGCGTTGAATGATCAGGGAGATCGACCTCTTCGAGGCCGATCTCGGCGAGAATATGCGGCATTTCGCTCAGGAGATCGAGGGTGTTGCGGTACGATTCGTTGAGGTAAACCCGCAGACAGTGGAGCGAAACGAGCGCGTAGTCGGCGAAGCCGCCACCCCCTTTGGGGGCGGCGACTTCGCCTCGTCCACCAACAACATTTTTAGCCAACGTGACTGCTTTTGTCGTGAAGCGGGAGATTTTCGACATAGGCATCGACAGTCTTCCGCTTCAACTCCTTTGAACGAACGAACGAACGAATCCGCCGCAGTCTAGTGATTCACCAGAGCCGATGAGTTTGTTTCAGATGTACCCTTGTGAGGGCGAAGTATCCAGAGAGCGAACCGCACGGACAGTGGCGACTGTTTTAGATGAACTCTTGTGAGGTTGAAGTTTTGAATATAATACTTGTGCTACGTTAGTAATCGAATTATACGATAAACCGATTGAGCCGATTTAGATATACAGGATACTGCACGGAATCGACCGGTGTCGATATATTATCCAGTGGCCGCACAAACTGATTACTGATTCAATACAAATACCGTGTAGC
>Ga0136562_100220_pt1 | contig 23315 bp, 23 predicted proteins | sample AntCluMetagen312_FD_104784 | JGI IMG/M metagenome (GOLD analysis project Ga0136562, IMG submission 104784) | Saline lake microbial communities from Club lake, Antarctica - Metagenome #312 | ecosystem: Environmental > Aquatic > Non-marine Saline and Alkaline > Saline | place: Antarctica: Club lake...
GTGCCTGATCTACCGACGCTGAAACGACAGATTCTGCGAGGACTGCCAACAGTCAAAGAGCCGAACATCTGGAACTACCTCTGTCCGTAACATGCGATAATTACTTATGCACGACCCTATCAGCATGCGGTTGGAGGAAGAGACGATTGAAGATTTGAGCGGGGAATACGAGGAACGCGGGTTTCGCAATCGTGCGGTCTACATTCGCTGGATCATTGGCCAGCGTGACGTGCTTTTCGAGGATGATGGTGGGGGGATCGATGCTGCCGAACGGCTGGCGGATCACGACGATCGCCTCGACGACCTGGACAACCGCCTCGGCGAGCTCGAAGAACAAGCCCGTCCCTTCTCGTGGACTTCGCGGAGTTCCGATTCGTCGCCGTAATCGGCCGTAATCGTATCCATTACGCACGTAGTCGCTTCTACTGGGGTCCCGCTGGCGGCTCACCGCTGATGTTCCATCGGAATGTGTTCGCGCGTAGTCGCCGCGTAGTCGCACCGATCACGGAGCGCTGCCACCTGCACTCCTCACCGGCTACGCGCCGCGTTGGTCGGTCTGCTATTCCCGCTGCTGTCGTTGTCCGGCTTCCCCATCGGAATCGCCCATCCGTTCGCCGTTCTCCTGTGAGCATCGTCTTCGCCGCTCTGAGAGCAACGGCGTTCCGGCTGGTACTCTCCGGGGTCCAGCCTGCGGTGCGTAATCGGCCGTAATCGCTCCTACTACGCTCGTGACCGCCACATGATCGGCCGTAATCGCTGCGTAGTCGGGTGTAGTCACGGCCCGTCTTTGGCGTGCTCTCCCGCCTCACCGACGCCCGGCTCCTCGCTTGCGAGACTGCCCCCCGGAGATCGTGACGTGCTTGCCGGCTCCCGAGCGTGCTGTCGCGGGCTAGCGAACCGCGATCTCGCTGCGGTGCTGCCGTCGCGGTGCTGTGACGAGCGAGCGGCTGCTGGCGAGCCGCCGCTGGTGCTGCCGACCCGCACCGCAACCGCAGGGGCCGCAGTACGCCAGTCGGGGTCCGGGCCTGCTGTCACGGCTTCACTCGCCCGGATGTCGGGCCTGCCGTCGCAGTTCGCTCCCCCTGGATGTCGGCTCTGCTGTCGCCGTCGCGGTTCACACTCGAGGTTTCAGAGATGTAGCCCGCCGGAGGCCTGCCAGCGGATAGCTGTCGTCGACGTTGCCCCACGCAGTGTCACGCTGCTGGTGATGCAGTCGTGCTCAGCACACTTCGCTCGGCTGGATGCCCACCTGCTGTAACGCTGTCCCACGCTGGACCCCAGATGGCTGTCTCAGTGCTGTCGCGGTGCCGTCGCTGTCCGGCTCACGCTGTCTCAGTTCTGGATCCTAGCTGTGCCTGTACTGCTACACTCCCCCTGGATCCCCAGTCGGCACTCGTCGGCTGTCGTCGCCACGCTCAGTGTATCGGTGCTGGACCCCCGGCCTGCTGTCACGCAGGTACGGTACTGGACCCCAGCTGCACTCGAGGTTTTGTACTCGGTCGGCCCCCAGTTGGCCGTCACTCTGCTGGCCCCTCAGTTGGCACTCAGCGGTCGTGGTCGCCACCCCGCTCAGTTGCTTGCCACCGGACATCCAGGTCGTCGTCGCAGCCGTCATTCACCAGCATAGTGTTACATCATACTCTGGAGACATCCGGTATCGTAGCGCGCTCACCTCGGCATCCATCTGGCTGGTTCATCACCCGGCATCCAGGTGAAGCTCTCAGTCTCAGCCACCTCGGCATCCATCCTGCTGCTGGCCGGGCACGGCCACGGGAACGGTCAGTCGCTGCGGCTCATTCAGCAGTCATCATTCCTTTCTCAATCGCTCTCTAACCCCCGTGGGGGGTCCCCCTCATAGAGTGGTGTCGTTGCGGATCGGTATCGTAATATCTGACGATACTCTTATCGTAGTTATCAATCAATACCATTTCGGGAGCGGGGTGGTGAGAGATATATCGTAATATCTTATGATATTATTAGCAGTGGTAGGCGGGGAATTGAGCTATTATCGTAATATCGTTCGATATTCTTATCAACGTTGAGCGTCTGTATCCACTCATGTCGCAAGGCCAATCGGGTGCGGACCACGAAGAAGGAACAGCAGAAGAACCATCATTCAAGACAATTTCCCAATCACTTGGGAAGCCGCGGCAGGAGCTTCTAATGGCTTTCTTGGAAAGTGACAAGTCAATTCTGAATACTGCACAATTACGGGAGCATACGACGGTGCCTCGGGGAAGCACTCTGCACCATTTGGAGCGGCTAGTAGAGTGGAGGCTGATTGCAGACGCAGACTCCCGCGAGTATCACGGCCGGGGTGGGAAAGACGCGCGGACGTGGGTGCTGACTGACCGTGGGGAAACGTTCTGTGCGGACCACCTCGGAGCGCCGCTGAGTGAGTTCGTCTCGCCGGAGGATGTTGCGAAGCTAAACGACAGACAGACCGAGACCGCAGAGCGCGTGAGAAACCTCGAAGAAGATATGGCGGTGCTGCTGGACGCGGTGGCGGATATTGGAGCGGGCACTGGACAGATAAGTGACGAAACAGAGGCAGGCTTACGGAAAAAGTCGCAACGGCTCGACTAATTCAGCATTCCACTGAGTTTATCGTCAGCCGCTCGATCCTCGACATCTTCGACAGACGGTTCTGTCGTCTGGTTCTCATCTTCTGCTTCACCCGGCTGGGGGGCCGGGTCGGTCGTCGACTCAGCATCGTGGTCGTCGTTTGCTACTTGCAGATGCAGGTCCAAGAGTGACAGACTCTCCTCGTTCTCTCGGTAGAGTTCGAGGTCGGCGGGCGTGAGCGGTATCTTGTTGTCGTCCTCGTCGCGGTCGGGTTCCGGCACGGTGATGATGTCCCATTCAGCCTCGGTGTGGTCGTCGTTGAACTCGTATGCGGGGATAGCCGGCGGTTTGATCGTCCGGTCGCCGTCGTCGGGGTACGCCTCCACGTCGGTGAAGATATCAGCCGGCGTGTCGAAGCGTGCATGGACGGTTCCGTTGTTGTCACGCAAGATGTACTGGCCGGTCTGTTCGTCGTAGACCCACACGTTGTCGGATGCACCGGGCCGGGACATTTTCTCACCGTCGATATTCAGATTCCGCGTGAACGTATAGAACCGTTGTTCGCCGTCCTCGGCGTGGCTGTCGCGGACACACGGTTCGTCGCCTGCGACCGTATCGTAGATGTTCTTCGCGTCCTCGGGCCGGCAGACGAACAGGCACCGATGGCCCTCGTTGTGCGCTTGCGCGAGGTTAGTGATGGTCTGTGAGGGCTGGGATTGCCCGGTCGTATGCTCGGATTCGATGAACGCATCACGGGTGCCAGCCAGCCGGTCGAGGATCGCGTGGTCGTCACGGTAGGTGTTGATCCGGTTGGTGACTCGCTCGTGGTCGTCGACGTCGAGGTCGTCAAGCGAGAGTGCATCATCGAGTCTCGCTAGTCCGTCAGGCATGGCTCCGCCTGTCTGCGCTGGGATGTCGAACACGAAGCCCAACTGAGTGAACGGCACGTAGGCGTCGGCCATCTGTTCCCAGTGAGTTTTCCCACCGTCGTTTTCCTTCTCACCGATGTTCATGAAGCCAGTATCGAGCGCTTTTAGCTGAGTTTCAGCCTGTCTGCCGTCCTCGGTCTCGTACTCGTGCTCGCGGTCGGCGTAGAACGTATCGGGGATTTTCTGGAAGACTTCACGCCACGCCTGTCCCGGACTGTTGATGTCCTCACCGCCGGGGAGATACCGTTGGAGGCGGCCAAGACAGTCCGATACCGCCACGAACTCATCGGGATCGCCCTCTTGCCGGATCGCCTCGTCGTAGATGACTTTGAGCGCGCGATTCCGCACGTGCTCGTCCTCCATGTCGAGTTCATTCGGGAGTGCAGCGTCGGCGGCAACGCTCCCACCGCCCACGGACCCGTCAACCAGCATCTCCTCTTTGATTTCCTCGTTGGTCCGGGCGGGTTGGCCGTACCGCTCTTGTGACTCCTGAATTAGTGCGTCGGTTTCGGCTTCTGACCGCACGTTTTCATCGTCGAGGACTTCGGGTGCGGGCGGGAACGTCTTGACCTTGTAGGAGTCGGTCTTGTCGCCTTGGTTGTCGTGAGTCCGCATATACATCCGATACTCCGAGAGTTCACCGATGTCCTCGCCGTCGATGTTTTTCGAGTGCTGACGCGCGATGTCGTCGGCGTCTTCGGGATCACCGGGATCGAACGTCAGAAACGTCTTACAGTTGCCACGGATCGACTTCTGAACGCTCTTGGGTATCCCCTTGTGGTCGTTGTTGCCACCTGCATCGAGGTTCTGGGCTGCGAACGTCAGCGAGAGGCCGAATGACCGTGCCTGACTCAGAATGTTATGGACGTTCGAGTGCTCGTTGACGATCTTATCGAACTCGTCACACACCGCGAAGAACTGTGGCGGGTCGGGAAGATCGTCGTTTTTCGTCTGCCGTTCCATAGCCACCCAGATACGCCGGATGAGTGCCGTGGCGATCAGACGTTTCGCGGTATCGCTCGAACTGTTCTGCACGACCATGATTTTCCCCTCGCTCACGATCTCGTCGATCGAGAGCGTGGTTGAGGGGTGGCTTGCCACCGAGCGCACGGTCCGCGAGAAAATCCACTCCCAGAGACGGCGGACCAGTGGTTCGAGATCGTCTTCGGAATACTCGGCGATGATGTGGGTGGCCTGCTGAATCCACTCGATGCGCTCCTCGGCCATCATCTCGTGGATGCGCTGACGGCCCTCCTCGCCGGAGAGCAAGAACGCCATATCGAGCATGGTGACTGTCTTATCCGACCGGACCTGATACTCGGCGAGACCGCGAACGACCGCGCGGGTGATCCCGCTCATACGTGATCCCCAATCGCCGCCACCTGACTGAGCGAGCAGCGCCTCGAAGTCGTCGGCGAGCGAGCTCACCGCACTATCGAACGCTTGACTCTCCGGGTCGGGGTCGTCCAAGGGGAGTTCGAGGAAGTTGAATCCCACCTCGTACTCGGCGTCCCCGCCGATGTCGAGGAATACGAGGTCTTCCTCGCGGTGCTCAGGAAGCAACTGCACGATATCTTTGGCGTCTCCGTCGCCTTTCGGATCGAAAAACAATCCGCCATGTCCGCGCTGCATGATCTGGTAGAAGTAGTTGATGAGCAGCGTGGTCTTCCCGACACCCGTACTCCCACCACAGAACAGGTGGACATTCAGTACGTCGGGTTCGACGCCCGCCTCGATCTCGTTTTTCAGCCCGTCGCCGAACCAGTAGGGCTTGGTCGGGTCGTCCGTCGCGAGCAGCGTGCGTTGGCGTTCGGCCCGACTCGTGGTAGCGCGAGTGAGGCCGTCCGCGTCCCAGTCGTGGCGTGAGGTGCGCGGTGGGACACCTCTCCCCGCCGCCGACATGGAGTAATCAAACTGCTGGAGAGCGAGGTTAGTGGGGATTTTACACACGCCGGTAATCGTATCCACCGAGAACGTGATTTGCCGGTCGGTGTACTCCCGGCTCGCCGCCCGCTGGAGCATCCGGTAGAGTTTCTTATTCGAGAGGCTGATCGGTGTAAAGCCCTGCTGGAACCGGCTATCGTAGAAGTTGCGGAACATCCCCGCCGTATCCTGTACGCGCTTCTGTGCCTCCTCGGGGTCGTCACTGACGGCGACAATCCGCACGCAGAGGTGATACCCGCGCATCCCGCGCTGTGAATCCAGGAGGCTCGCCTCCTCGGAGCGGCTGGCAGTGGGTTCGTCGCCACCGCCGGTAAAGCGACTGCCGCCCTCGTCCTCGCGCTCACGGCGACGTTGACGTTCTCGTCGACGGCGCTGGTCTTCGGTCATGCCGGCCTGTTGGATGGGTTCGGCGATTTCTCGCCCGACCTGTCCCCAATCCATCGATCCATCGTCGCCCTTGCCGGTCACGGAGTCGACGGTTCTATCGATCCCGTACCACCAGTTTTTCCGATCCCAGCGGGCGGTCGAGACGGCGGGCTTGATGACCGACTGGACGAGTACGTCACAATCGGCTTTGTGGGCTGGGCCGACCATCTCACGGCCGATCGAACGATACGGCCCGATCTCGAAGTGATCGGGGTCGATCCGGTAGTTTTTGACGGGACGTAGCCGCTCGAACTCCTTGCGCTTGCGGAGTTGGAGCGTGGTGCCGGCGACGTGCTGGCCGGGATGGATTTCGAGAAACGCGGGGTCGACCTCGCGGGTGTCGGAGTTGTCGTAGTGCGATTGGACCTGTCGATCGACGAGCTCGAATTGGTCGTCGGATTTGGTGGCGACACGCGGCTGTAAGAGTTCGGTGTCGGCGTCGTAGTGGAGCTCGAATGCGAGGGGTTCAGCCTTGTTCCGCATACCGAGTAGTCCCGTGTCGGGGTCGTGGAGCGCGGTGAGCAACTTCGTGCCGCGTTCGAGGCCGTTCTCGGTGTCCTTGTACGGCCGGACAGTTTGAAGACGCGCATCGTGCGAACGGTCGTAAAGGTCTCTGGCGAGCGTGTCGTCGGCCTCGATGGTGGAAGGGCCGGAGTCTCCGAACGGGAGAACCGAAGACAGTCCCATTAGTTCTCACCTCCCTCGGAGGCGGGCGATCCCCGGACACGGACATGAGCGACGACCCAGAAGGCGAACACCGCGAGAAGCACACCCGCAAGGATGGCAGTCGTCGCCTGCCGGAGTGGTGTCGCCGTGAGAGTCGCGATGATTGGGGCGGGGACCAGTGCCGGTCCAACAACCACGATAGCGATCCCGAGAATCACGCGGTCGAACGATTCGGGGGTATGTGAGTTCATCATCCGGTGTCCTCTCGCTCCGTCTCGCCTTTCGGATCGAACCACTCAGGCTCGGTGTCATCGTGGTCACTGACAGCGGCCATCACCTCGATGAGACGGTCGGTTTTCCCCGTCCCGCCCCGAAAATATGATGCCTCCGCTACCGCGTCATCAGCTGTTCTCTTGAATGCCTGTTCGTCCGGAGCGCTGTCGGTCGTGAACGTGTCGGTGGTATCATCGATGTTGTCAGTCATGGTTCTGGTTCTGTTTGCTGATGGAGGTCGGTCGGTTCGGTCTCGGTACTGTTTGCGTCGGTGGCGATCTGCTCCGATGGCAGAGTGTCGCTCTGTTCCCCGCTTTCCTCGTCTGCCTCTTCGCCGCCCTCCTCACCTCTTTCAGCACCGCTCTCGGTACTCTCGGTGCTCTCGATGTTCTTGGGATTGCCCGTGAACACGTCGGCTGTTTTCCGCGTGCCGCTCAGAGCGATTACCTCGGCGACACCCTCTCTGTATGCCCGTTTCCCGACGTACACCACGTCCGAATGTGAGAGGCCTAACACCCGGAGCATCGCGTAAGGGACGGCGATCGGAACGACGACCGTGACGGCCACGGTAACGACGACAGAGAGTTGCCACGGCACCGAGAGCATCGCCGAGAATCCAGCTACCCCGAACAGCACAATGGCTGTGAATCCGCCAACAGCCGCCATTTTGCCCTGTCTGACTCGTCGCCGGAGTGCCCGCCGCGTCTCGGCGTTCAATACGGAGTCAGCTGTGGTCATGCAGTGAGTCCCCTGACGGAGTGTTCGACTGCTCGGCGAGTGCCTCGTGCTCGGCGCGGAACGCATCGAGCATCGCGGTTTCGAGGTCGGTGATCTCATCGCCGTATTCGAGCAGAGCATACCCGCCGATCCGGCCGCCGCGCGGCGAGACGACCCCCGCGAACGTGCCGTTGCAGAACACCGCCCACTGACCCGGCTGCACAGTAATGGTGTTCCAACCGGGATAGGTGGTTTCAACCAGCGTCGATGCATCGGGACTGACGGCAACGAACCCCCACGTGTCGTCTGTCTCGAAGTGATATTCACATGCGCCGTCGCTGTTCATGTATTCGGACGTAGCGGGCGACTCCGTTTCGTCGAACGGGAACCCGATAGCCTCGCCGATCTGTGCGGCCAGGCTCGCAATTTCGGGAATCACCGTTTCAGTTCGTTCGATGGTCGCGGTGTTCTCGCTATTCCCGGAGCGGCCGGTCGTGGTTTCGGTCTCGGAATCCGCCATTAGACACTCGCCCCCCGGTGATACTGCCACGTGATGAGCTTCGTCGTGAGTTTCGAGACGACGAACGAACCAGCGAACAGGGCTGTAAGCACACCACATAACACTGCTAGCGAGATACCGAGACGATGCACGACTGCCGGAGGTGGACCGTACAGCATCCCATACACCCTCACGAATGCGTAGCTGAGAATCGCCCATTTCAGCGCTCGACTACCCGCTCGCCGGAACGCCCACTGGTGGCGTTTCTGTCGGTCGATTCGTTGCTTGTAGGATGCGCTGGACATTTCAGTCGTCACCTCCCGCGGCCGCGGCGGGCATCTCCGGCTGCTCGTCGACGAGACTGATCGCGCTCTCGACGATCGTCTCGGCGCGGGCATCGCCGATCCCCTCGATGTCGGTCAAGGAGCTCTCGTTGGCGGTTGCCATGTCCTCAGCGGTCTCGAAGCCCGCCTCGCGGAGTACGTCAGCACGGCCGCCGCCGACTTCCTGGATGTCCGTCAGAGCAGGGGAGGCTGGTTCGTCGCCGTTGCTCTCGGGCGCTGCATCGTCCGCATCGGCGGCCTCAGCGTCAGAGGGAGATTCAGGGGACTGTGGGTCCTCGGCCGACTGGTCGGAGTTCTCAGGGGTCTCGGTTCCGTTCTCGTCCGGCGTATCCACCTCCCTCTCGTCCGGGGCGTCGGGTTCCTGTTCGCTCCCGGTCGCGTCCGTGGACGGGAGAGACGCATCCGAAATCTCAATGGTTTTCTCGGCCATGCGCTTGAGATAGCCGGCCTTTGTCTCGTCTATCCCCTCGACCGCGGTGAGAGCACTTGTATCGGCCTTACACACGTCCACCGCCGTTTCGTATCCTGCTGCGCGAAGTGCGGCGGCTTTCTGTGCATCGACAGGGCCGATGATCTCCACGTCCGGGTCGGATTTCCCAGCGGCAGGGTGGCTCGGCGAAACGCTACTCACTATCCGACCCAGGAGGCCGTCTGATTCATCGTCCGAATCCTGCTCGCCGTCGCCGTTCTGTTCGTGCTTCGCGGTGGCCGACTCTCCACCTGTTTCCGTCTCCATCTTCACGCCGGATTCTGTCTCGACATCCCCCGGTTCGCTTTCTATCTCGTCCGGCGACATCCCGAGCGCTTCGGCCGCTTGATCCTGGATGAACCCGGCTTTCTGCTCGTCGAATCCACCAACCTCGGCGAGCGCGGTCCCGTCCGCTACAACGACTTCCTCGATCGTCTCGAAGCCAGCACTACGGAGGTCGTCTGCCGTTCTCACTGACACGGTGCCAATGTCGGTCAACACTGGACTGTCGTCGTCTTCCTCTGGGGAACCGTCCGCGTTTCGTTCATCCTCACCGTCCTCACTACCTTTGCCGTCTCCACTTCCGTTTCTGCCTCCGTCACCGTCTTCGGCAGCACTCGGGTCGAACCCGTCCACGTCATCGGAGGGAATCACCTCGACATCCGCAATATCGGCCGTCGTCGTTGTTGTATCCACGACGTCGGGAGCATCGCTCTGATCCGAGTCGTCCGGCGAAGGGGTGACGATTTCCTCTGGATCTATCCATGTCCACTCCGTCGCGTCGCGGCCCTTCCCGTCTGTGTAGTTGTCGAGATACGTGAGTGGTTTCGTACCGTGGTCGGTCGGATCGTACTGATTCATCGCGAACTCTCGGGGAGTCAACTTGTCCGTGTAATCCACATCGAGCCGGTAACTCCCGCCTTTCTGCAACTGCAACAGTGCCTGAGCGGTCGGATCGCCCGTATCAGCATCCTCGATGTGGCCCTGTTCCGCATCAGTCATATCGAACTCGCCAGCCCACTCGTCGTCCATCTCCTCCAGATAGTGCCAGATTTTGACCGACATGAGATTCGTCAGTGTGCTCGCGTCTTCGGTCAGCTGGCGTTCGCCCTCGTCGTTCTTCGTGAAGAACTCCTCGACTGACTGCGTGCCCGTAATCATCGAGAGGTCCGAATGCCGTGAGTGACGGTAGGCTTGCTTCAGCGTTTCCAGCGACGAGCTGTTTTGAAGCATGTAATGAAACTCGTCCATCGCGAGCGCCATCGGCTCGTCAATCTCTTTGGCCTGCTCAAGCACCGCCGTCAGCACCGGCCCCATCATCAGGCCCGCCGACACCTCGTTTTCGTAGTTTTGCAGATCCAGATACAGCACGTCGATGTTCTGGATGTCGATGTCCGTCTCCATCGACAAGTGCTCGAACTCGCCGCCTTCCTGAAGGGCTCCCGTGTGCTGATGGAGAATATTGTCCGCCCGCTGTCTCATTCCGTCAACTGACGTTTCAACGTCCGTGAGCGCGCTGTGGACGAAGTTCTCCGGGGAGTGGACCATCTCCACGAAGATCGGGAACACGTCGTCTTTGAGCGTCGGACTGTCCTTGCTGTGGGTCGTTGGATTTTTGCTAATCCCTCGGCGGCGGTACGCCTCCGTGATCGCATCTCGCCACGTATCCTGTACGTCCTCGAAGGGCAAGTCTTGATATTCGTAGAAACTCCGCACGAAGTCCATCGCTCGCCGAACTGCATTCCGATACGGCCCTTCATCGCCCTCGCCGTCCAGTTTCTCTGGCGGCGTTTCCTCGATCTGGAGCGGGTTGATACCCGTGTCCGACCCGATCGTGACCGTCTCTCCGTCGAAGAGCCACGTCAGACCCGCATATTCCTGCTTCGGGTCAATGATGACGAGCGGAATCTCAGGATTCTTCATCTTCAACCGCATGAGCAAGCGCGTCAGCGTCGTCGTCTTGCCGGAGCCGATCGTGCCCCAGACACCAACGTTAAAGCCTGTCTCGCGGTTCTGGAGATCGAGAATCAACGGGTCGCCCGTGTCCTCGTTGGTGCCGAGTTCGATACCGCCGGGTTCGATCAGGTTCTCGGCGGTCCACGGCATGAGCCGCGCGAGACCCTTGCCGGTCATTTTCGTATTCCCACCGAGATAGTTCTTGCACGCGGGCGCGACCGTCTGATAGCCAAGTCGGTGCTGGTATTTCAGCGGCTTCGCATCCGCCGACACTTCCTGCATCCGCGACCGAATCTTCGTTTGGGCCGTGTCGAGCTTGTCCTGATCGGGCGCGCGGATTTCGATATACGTATGCGACGTATAGAGACCGTATTCGGACGCCTCGACCGTGTTCTGCGTCCGCTTGACATCGCCGTATTCGCCGCCTGCTTCCCGCACGAAAACGTCCGGTATCCACTTGTTCTCGGCGAGCCGGCGCACCTTGTCTTTGAGTGAATTGGCGTCTTCGGCGATCTCGCGCGCGGCTTTCTGACTGTCTTCACCCGTGATGTGCGTCGAAATCGTCATATCGACCTTGGGCATCTGGAACGACACCAGCGGGTCGAAGAACCCGTGAACGGGAACGCCCGGCCAGTCGGTCACCTCCAGCGTTCGCGTGTGATACTCATCATCGAGTTCGCAGGACGTTGCATGACGCTCGTGGGTGTGGGGCGCGAGCGCGGTTTTATACCGCCACGACAGCTCCTCTTCGTCTTCGGCCAGCCCCACGAGCGTGTCCTGATTGAGCACGGTCGCAGGGACAGACTCTCCCCCGTCCTTGTCCCCGTCCTCGATTTCATCATCGACGACTGGCTCGGCGGGAGAAGCCGGTGCTTGGGCACTGGCGGTCGTGTCCCCGCCCGACTGTTCTGCGGAACGATCAGCCGTTGCTACCCCACCATCGGCCGCGTGAACCGTGGTCGGCGAGGATGCAGGCGACCCGGCACGGGTCCGGTTCGCAATGTGCTGGTAGCTCACATCGTGCTCAGGGTCACCTGCGTCTGTTCCGCCGGGGACGGGCGACCCACGAATGCACTGCGTGAAATCGTCATGAGCACGCACATTCGTCCCGCGATAGAAGTCCGCGATGGCCTCACTAAACTCGATCGCGGACTTCGCGTTGGCCGAGAGATCGTCGATCCGATTGAGTTCGCTTTCGAGATTTTCGACCCGGCGTTCGAGCTTTTCAACCAGCCTGTTGATGTGTTCGTCAGTGCCAGCCTGTTCGCGCAACCGCTTCAACTTCACCAGCTCTCCGAGACCTGTGATACTCCCGAGACCGCCCGATTCCGCCGAGCGGTCGATAATCACCTCATCGGGGTCAACGCTCACGAGGATGTAGTGTTCTTTCATCCGTTTGGTATCCTCGTAGAGATTGATACCCGCTGCCAGTTCGTCCGATATGTCTGCGAGAATCTGCTTGCGGATCGCATCGATAGCGGCGTCAACATCTGCCGCACTCATCAGCCGGTCTGCTTGCGATTGATACGCACGCGTGCGGTCCTCCCACTGCTTGCGGCGTGACTCGAAATCCGCCACTCGCGTCGGCGTGAACAACTCGGCGTCGTAATCAACAGCCGTCTCAAGCGCGTTGGCGAACGCCCGGTTTGCTTTCCGCTTTGCCTCCTCGGATTCCAACCGAAGCGGGATCGGTAGGATACGGATCGCACCGATGAGCGACCCGTCGTCGCGGAGGATGGCGTACCCATCGCGGAACGGTTTCTTGTGAGCGACGAGTGCTTGTGTCGGTTCGTACTCACCCGCGCCGACGATCGGCCAGTCACGCACGAACGGCAAGCGTGCGAATCGGCCGAGCCACGAATCATTTTTGGGCTGTTCGAGTCGGGTTTCGTCCGGATCAGTGTCGTGGATCATTTCCTTCTGATGTCCGTGATGAGAAACGATTGCGGTGAAGTATCCGCGTGCATCCATATCGCTGGGCGATGCCCAGGTAGCGAGCCCAGCGAACACGACGAGAACCACCGTCGCACCGAAGCCGTAGAGTTTGGAGGTTCCCGTCAGGAACTGTGCGGTGACGAACAACGTTACCAGTGCTGGCGAACCGACGAGGAACAGCCACCACTTCGAGTAGCCCCAAACCGTGGGGTTTGGTTCGTAATCGGAGAGAATCAGCTGCTCACTGTCGTCGTCAGCGATCCGGTCGTGGATGTCGTTGATGAGTTTGTATGGGTCTTGTTCCATCGGTATCAGTCAGCGAGTTTGTGATTCATCGTGGTTCGGCTGGGCTGGTCATCGGTGAACGCCTCTATCATCGCGTCGTCATTCATCGGGTCACGGTTCTCCTGATCGTGCAACTCGCGGACCCACCCCGCCGTAGTATCAGGCGTCGAATCTACTGTCCCGGAACTCGGCAACCCCGAACTCTCTGCACTGGTTTCCTGATTCGTACTCGTGCTCGTGCTCGTGCTTGTGCTTGACTGTGACTCAGATCCCGACGATCCCGGCTGACTATCGAGTGACGCTGCAACTGCCTCGTCGGTGTTCTCGCCCGGACTGCTCCCACTCGTCGCGGAACTATCGCTTGCCGAGTCGTCACCGCTCCATCCAATCTTGTCCTTAGCGGCCCCGAGACGACTGTAAGCGCCTGACGCTCCTCTCTTCGCCGCTTTCTTCGCCGTCCCGGGCATCTGAATGTAGAAATACGTCGTGATGACCGGGAAGAGCGCCGCCACCCCAAACAGTGCAACCAGTATCAGCATCGCCACCACGTCCGGCTTGCCCTGAATTTCGAGACTGACGACGGCAGCGGCCTTCAACAGCACCGCTATCGGAATCGTCATCGTGAGCACGTTCACATACTGCCAGATAGCCATGCTCGCGTAGCCGCGGAGACGCTGCCACGGTGAAAGATAGAGCACCAACAGCAGCGCCGGCATAAGATATGGGAATACGTAGACCAGCAGCACGCGACGCATCCCGAGTTCGACACCGAGAGTGAACAGCGTGGTCAAGATTCCGCCACTCCCGACGAGATATGCCCCGACAGCCCCCGCCGAAAGCGCTTCGACATTCGTCACGAGCTCGCCCATCACCTCCGGTGAGGGGCGTATCCACAGCGTGATGTCGTTGACCGCCCCGTGCATGAGCGTCACCCCGACCCATGCGAACGCCCAATACATGATGGCGAGAACGAGTTTAATGAGGTAGTTCACCACCTCGTGGTGGGACATAAACGGGTTGCCCGCCATCGAGATCGCCATGAACACGATGGCGACGGACAGCAACGAGTACGTCACCGGGTAGAGTTTGCCGACCAGGAGTGTCTGATACAGCGCGTGCAACGTCTGGTTGGCCTCCGTATCGACCGGCGTGCCGAGAACTCCGTTCCACCCGCTGTTTTCGGGCACTGGTGTCGAAAACGCGAGATTGTAGAGGTCCGTGAGGATGCTTGCTGCTCCCTCCTTAAATGAATCTGCCAGTGAATCCAACTTGATGGCTATCAAATTCGGGATGTCTAGTCCAGGCGGACTTCGGTTGTCGTCTTCATCAGTCGCATCGTTGACGGCGTACTCGTCCTCGACGATACCGACCATTTTAGAGTAGTCCGACTCTCGGTCGAACTCCCCCTCCGGCAACCCGAGCAGATGGACACGAGTCAAATCCGTGATGACTTCTTCTGGTTCGCCTTGGTCAGAGACGACGGCCCGATCTCCTTCATCGGGTATATTGCCGATCCCACGATTTGGTGATTCGTAGCCGGGTTTACCCTCAAACCGCGCAACTTCCGCATTCGCGCTCGACGGTTCATCGATGCTTATGTTCGCCCCGGCCAACTGCCGGAGGTGGCGTCTAACTTTGGCCTGCTCACTGTCGTTCAACTGGTTATAGCCAAAGTTCGCATTCTCGAACCGCCCGATTGTCGCGTTGGCGATTTTTGTCTGTTCGGCCGCGGAGTAGTTCGGAACGGTGAAGTTGTTACTTGTCCTATTGGTCTGGTTTCCACTCTCGTTGGTGCTCGTTCCGTTGGTTTGATTTCCGGTCTCAGACTCATTACCGACTTGCTGGGCGGCGGCGACACCACCCCCGATGACACCGCCAACCGTGCTTACCAACAACACGACGACGAGTGCGAGAGTGACGTAGCGACCGAACCCGTCCGACTGGAGGCCTGATGATGTATTCATGGGAATCGATTGCAGGGAATGTGAGCGTGTTACGAGCTGCCGCTACCGCTGCCGCCACCGCCAGCACTGCATGACGAATCCAGTTCGATCGAGCCGCCTGCGGCCGTGTCCGCTAGGTCGATGAGAGTGATAGCCAACACGAGGAACACGATCGCGACGACAACGCCTCCCAGGACCGCATTCCCAGCACGATCCGTTCCTGAAACCGGCAGTGCTTTCAGCACTATGCCGCCGAGAATCAGGACAATGAAGAGCATCCCCACGGCCTGAATTGAGAGCGTTCGGATGAACCCGATGAATTGCAGGAAACCATCGTCACAATTGACCTGCGCGGCCGCTGGCGTGACCATCATCAGCGTCCCGATTAACGACAGGATTCCGATCCGTCGCTTGCGCGTGCTCGTTGCGCGCTCGCCGAGGCGTTCGAGCGCAACGAGCGACAGCCCCGCGAGCGCTGCTGGTACCGGGAATTTTCGGTAGGCCAATTGAGTGAGCGATGCGACACGATTCCGGATCGACGTGAGTCGTGAGTTCGACATCAGTAGTCTCCTTGGACACCTGATCGTCCCGTGGTGCCGATGGTCCCCCTCTTCCCTTGATAAAGAAATAAATAGAGCGTTCTGTATTTTGAGCCGGATTTAAACCTGATACTATTGGGGGTGAAGTGTCTGTTTTTAATCCGAATCAAAATACAAGACGCTCTATTTACTCCTATATGTGGGAGAGAGACGGGGTATGTGCGAGACAGAGAAAGAGAAAGACAGTGAATCCGCATCGATCGCAGATTGCCCCGACGATGTGAGCCAATTTTACCAAAACACCGACAACACTCAGGAGGCGATTCTTTCGGTGTTTGACCTCAAAGAGGCTGAGGTTCGGGCCTATGCCGCGATCATCAAATATCCCGATAGCACGGTGAAACACATCGCTGATGATGTACTTGACCGACACCGACACCATGTTTCACGGGTTCTACGCAGGCTCCATGAGACTGGCCTCATCAAACGCAGGCAGAAGACGTTCGATAATGGCGGAGTTGGGTACATTTACTCGCCAATTCGTGAAGAAAAGGCAGAACAGTATTTCCAGAATCAGTTAACGGGCTGGTTGGCTGACCTGTGTAGTGAAATCAACCGTCTCGACGGGAGAATTGACGTGGTAACGGATTTCGATGAGCCTCTGGCCGAGAAGACGAACGGAACGGGGGAGACGACGGATGTTTAGAGAGATGCATCAACGCGCACGCGAGGATGGCGTCGAACTGTCGCGTGCGGACGGAGCAGAGTGGTACGCCGGCTTGCGAGATGCAGGACTAGTCCAGTTCCGTGGATGGGACATCGACGGCGATCCAGAATTTGCTCTCACACCGACGGGTGAGCAGGTATTCTGTCCGGAATGCGCTGCTCCGGCGGCGTCTGTCCTGGAATTTCTCGCCGACGAGTGGGTGTTAGAGTGTAGCGGCTGCGAGGCCCTGTGGCCTGCCGATGCCGACGCAGTACGGGCGTTCGAGGCGTTCGCAGAAGCTTCCCAGCGGCTTGTGTCCCCCGATCTACCATGAAACGCAAAGGCCACTTCGGGATGACACTCCTCGTATTCGCGCCGGTCGCCTACCTTCTCGTGAGCAACGGGAAACTCCTACTCGCTGTTCTGTGCTGGGTCGGGATTCAGGCTGTCGAACCACTCCCCGATCACGATTTTCACTTACCGATACTCAGCCATCGCGGCGTGAGCCATTCGCTGCTGGGCATCGTCGTCGTTGGCGGCGTGCTCGGCGGGGCTGGTTGGCTCCTCGGCGGGCACGGCTTCGATCTGCTGTATAGCCTTCTTTCGATGCTCGTGGGCGTCTGGGACTGGCTGCTCGGGGTCCTGCCGGAGCTTTCAGCATCGGTCCTCGCGGGCCTCGTGCCGAACTTCCCGCCGGGCGAGATCGTCGCGACCCTCCAGCAACAGGCCGGGGGGAGTGTGGGCCGATGGTCGTTCGCCATGTTCGGGTTCTTCATCGGTGCATACGGCGTGCTCGCGCACCTGCTCGGCGACGTGATTACCATTCGGGGTATCAAACCCTTCCTGCCGGTCTCGCACTGGCGACTCTCGCTGAGTTCGCTGCGGGCGGATAGTCCGACGGCGAACTCCGCGCTGTTCGGTATCGGTATGGTCGCTATCGTACTCGTGGTCGTTGCGACCGTTCCCGGTGTAATTGCCGGTGGCGTGCCTGCGGACCTCTCGCCCGTCGACGTCGCTGCCGGCCAGAGTACGAATACGACAACCAACCAGACGGGCAACCTGAGTGCGAACGCGACGGCAACGCCGGCTGCGAATACGACCAATCAGAATTCGAACACGACCAACACCACTCCGACGGCTGTTTTCGCCAATCAGACAGTCAACGGGTCCACGGTGATGGTCCGGGGGGTGACGCTTCCCTCGGCAGGATTCGTCGTCCTCGACAGCACTGGCCCGGGCGAAGAAGGCGTGCTCGAAGAGAGCACGATCGCAGTCTCACAGCGTCTTTCGGCAGGCACCCATCGGAACGTCACGCTTCGGGTCAACCAGAGTCCACCCAGTGGTGTCGTAAATCAGTCGACGCTCAACAGCACCGGCACCTACGAAGCGGTGCTGTACCGGGACAGCAACAACAACAGCCGTTTCGAGTTCATTACGTCGGGACGGAGTACCGATCGCCCATTCATGACGGGAGGAACCAACGCGAGCCTCGCGTCGGACAGCGCTCGGATCATCGTGCGTGGCTCGCGCGGCGATCCAAACGCGACACCCGTCCCAACGGCGAGCATCAAGGTCGGCGACCAACGCACGAACGGGTCGGCGGTCACTGTTCGGTCGGTCACGCTGCCGCAGGGTGGATTTGTCGTCGTTCACAACGAGAGCTACCTCCAACCAGGAGTGAGTCCGCTCCGGACGATCATCGGGGTCTCGCCGCACCTCTTGGACGGGACGCATCGCAACGTCACGGTCGACCTCCTCCGTCCGCTCCAGCAGGGTGAGACGTTCGTCGCTATCCCTGCCCGCGATACGAACGCGAACAAGAGCTACGATTACATCAGCAGCGACGGCTTCCAGGACGTACCGTACACGGCCGGCGGTGAGGTCGTGTCCGGCCGGGCCAGCGTGTCGGTTCCGACTGGAACGACAACCGCGACGTCCTCGCCGTCGACGACCGAGGCGCTTCCCTCGCCCTCAACAGGCGACTCCGGCCCCAGCACTACGAGACAAACGGTAGCAAGTAACACTCCCGAGTCCGAGAGCGGTGGTGTCGGCGCGTGGCTCTCGTCGAACATCCTCATCGTGGGAGTGGTCGTAGTCGCGCTCCTGGTCGTGCTCCCGACACTCGTGAGGCGGTCGTGAGCGAGACAGTCGAACTCTCGCGACGAACGTTCATGACCGGCGCGGCGGCTACCGCGTTCTCCGCCGGCTCCGATATCGATCCCATCGGCAGGGCGACCGCTACAGCTGAGGGACCGGTAGAGCTCCCTCGGATCGGTGCGGATCGGTTCGGACAACCCGGCTCGCCCTCCCGGCAGGCCGAACGCGCGTGGGCCGAAACCGAGTACGATCATTACCGCTCGATGCATGAGGGCTACGCCCAACAGGGGAGTCCCAGCGGCAGGAACGAGAGTGATGGGTCGGGCTCGCCGACGTCGCCGAACTTCGATCGCGTGGTCGATGCGGTGAAAGACGTCGGCTGTGATCCCTCCGGTAATCGGCCGATCAGCGAGGACATCGACGGATCGGCGATGCAGGACGGCACGCTCATCGTGTTTCCACCGGGCACATACCTTCTTTCGGGCAAATTCCAGGCGAGCGTCGACGGGACGTTTGGGATGGTGGGCGCTGGCTACGAGCAGGCGAGTGACCCACCAAAACCCGGCAAAAACACCGCGACGTTCGTCGCAGCAGCCGATTCGCGTACGCGCATCAACTTCCGGGCGAGTACCGGGTTGTTCGCGAACGTTGTGATGGATCAGTCGAGCACGAACAGCAGCACCGGGATCGTGCTCACTTCGTCTGGGTTCGTCCAGGCGCGTGATGTCCGGTTCACTGGTGTGCAGGACAACACAGGCGAGGGGGTGTCGGATCGGCTGGCGATTTCGCCATGTGCGCTCCAGTCGGATGAGGGAGCGACCGTGCGCGCCGAGCGGGTCGTCGGCCAGTATATCGGCCTGCCAGGTGACAAAAACTCGGGTGGAGCGCCGATGTTCTGGGTCGGCTCAGGGAACAACGGGACGGCACAGATCGGCCACTGCGTTTCGCAGGGAGCGGCCGACAACGGTGTGTACGGCGGGCGGACTTCAGGGAACGTCCAGATCAAGGGCGGCCAATGGATCAACAACGAGGTGAGCCAGCTCCGGTACTCCGGACAGGGCTCATTCGCCGACGGTGTGACCATCGTGGTCGACAAAGATCAGTATAAGGGACCGACGACCGGCGGCGGATTCAACGAAGTGTACGGCACGAACGGTATCAAGATCGAGCGTGGCGACAACGGCTATGCGAAACCCGGTGGTGCTATCCTTCGGAACGCCGACATCCGCGTGCGATCGGTCGGAAGTAAGGGAATGGGTGCGCCAGTGCTGGTGCGAGGCAGCGGTGGTGCGCTGAAAATCGAGAACTGCCGAATACTCAACCAGCTCGATAAACCATCAGTCCGCGCAGAAGGCCCCGGTAGTGGGTACAGTGGGAGTACGTCGCCCCCGCCGCACAACGTCACGATCACCGATTCGCTCTTCATTGGCTCGAACTCTGAGTCGGTCGTCTCAGTATCCGGACGGGAGAACTCGCTCATCCGAAAAACGTGCTTCGAGATTTCGGGCGCAGGTCCGGGAAGCGTCAGTGGCATGAAAATTGGGAGTGTCGGCTTCGGGAAGGACTGCAAAGCTGGCGGTCTCAAAGCACCGAAGAAGGTGGGCAGCAGCGGGAATTTGAGTGCTGTGAATATCAGCTACAACGGGTCTGGTGCCGGGGCGGGTGCCAGCAACCGCCGCCGAAAACAACGACAGAAGACGATTTTCACGGTCGTCACCAGCGGGATATTGCTAATTCTGTTGTTGATTATCGGGGGATTTGTTTTGTATGTGGTCGGCGGGCTGGCGCTGCTCGGCGGTCTCGTCGCGCTGCTCGGTGGCGGCGAGTGAGCGGGTCGTCGGGGTGTAGTATTGGCGGCGGCCCGTGCTGTCGTGATACATGAGTTCGCCGTTCGGAAGCTGCCAGAGCACCGCCGCCGACGCGAGATCGCCGACTGCACCGGCCGAGTTGCCGAGGACGAGAAGTGCGGCCGAGGCGACCACCCAGAGATGGTGACTGACGCCGAGCACGGCGATGCTCGCTGGCGTCAGAACCACCAGCGGCGCGAGCGAGATGGTGAGCGATTCACCGCACGTCTGAAATCCGCCATATGTGAGGGTTTCCGGCGACCAACTCAGTGGATGGCGGTACTCGAACTGGAATTGGGTTCGCAAGCCGAACCAGCGGCTAGCGAGCGCGTGGAGTGCTTCGTGACTGACGGCCAGGACGGCGAGCGTTCCGACCAGCCATCCGCCGTAGACCAGCCACTCGTCTCCTCGGTCGGGCTGTAACACCTCTCGAACGATGGTCCCAGCAGTATCAGATCCCTGCACAGTGATGACGAGCATCGGGACGCCGACGAACACGCCGACAAGCCAGAGGTACAGCATCCCTGTGACGTACCACGGTTGCCTGTCCTCGGGGTCGTGGAGTCGATAGCCCTCGGGCGGCGCTGGCGGCCACTCTGCGTCCATCGGTCAGTCGTCATCGCCACGATAGGCATCCCCACCGCGTTTCTTGAGGGTGAGCACATAGAGGATGGCCGCCTCACGGTCAGCTCGGCAGCCGAGTCGGAAGGGACCAATTCGGAGTTTGTCGTGTGGCGCTCCTTGCAACGGTTCAAGATACTCGGGCGGATCACGCCACTGGTCTGTCACCACATCGTCAAGCTTGCTTGCAATGCGGTCCTGGGCGTAGCTGTCGAGGCTATCGAATTGCTGTCTCGCACTCTCGGCAAACCGCCAGTCCCAGTCGTCGCTCATCGGTCCGTTGCATCCTCACCCTCATCTGCTGGCAGCGTATCGAGGTCGTATTCCGCTTTGAGTTCGTCGCTCGTCTGGACGCGGCCCTCCTGGATATCGACCTCGCCGGCGGCGAGAGCCTTCAAATCCGCCCGGTTGAAAGCGGGGTGTTTCACGGCGTCACGGAGCACGCTGCGAACGAACTCGCTCCGGGTGTTGTACCCCTCTTCTTCCCACGTTGCGTCAATGTCTTCGAGGAACGTTTCGGCGATGCGAATTTGCACTGTCGCACGGTCGGGTTGCGTATCGGCTTCAGACATACTTTGTGTTGTGTTTGTATGGTGAAAACGGTTACGGCGGGAGCGTCACTTTCGCAAGTCAATCGTAGCAATCGTGAGCGGTCTCGCGGTAGGCTTGGCCTGTGCCGTCGTGTTGGGCGCGCTCAACGGCCACCTGAGCTTCATCAAGCAGCGCCCGAGCGCGGGAGAGGTCGCCACCGTGGAGTGCGTCGACCGCGTGCTGGCAGGCTTCGATCGCCTGTTGGTGGTCGTCTGGCTGATTCTCCGTGTCGTTGAGATGGTGGATGTCGTCGGTCATGTGGATCGGTCCTCGGAGGGAGCACAGTACGCACAGACGACTTCGACCTCCTCCGGGTCATCAGGGTCGCCGGCAACGTGTGCGCGGGAGAGCGCGACCGAGGTTCCGCATCGGTCGCAGGTCACGGTCTCCTCGGGCGTCATCAGTGTTATCCGGTTGCTTCGGCGGGCGTTGGCTCGGTTTCCTCCTCGAACGGAATGTCGATCACGAGGTCATCGAACCACACTACTGGGCGCTTCGACTGGCCCTCCTCGGCGAAGTAAATCACGCCGAGTGATTCGAGGCGGGTCAGCTGGTCGTGGACGGTCGAAACGTCGCGGTCAACCGTGCGGGCTGCTTCGTTGATACTTACGGGCCTCTCGCGCTGGACGGTCGCAATCAAGTCGAGCGTCGAAGGTGTGAACGTCCCCATCAGGTCATCGTAGCTGTGAAACGACAGCCGTGGCGGGGTCTCGACCGGCTCGCCGCGTTCGAGGCGTTCGAGATTTGTGGTCACATCGTCGTGAAACTCGGCGGCGTTCCGCACGGTCACGACGAGCGTCGATTCCTCGTCAAGGTACTCGCGTTCTTTCGGATGTATCATAGCGTATCGGTCTCCTGTGTTTGGTAGCCTGCGTCAAGTGGTGGGGTCGACCGCCGGTTTCGGCACTTCCGACCAGAAGCGCTCGTAGAGATCAACCATGCCGGGGAATTGGATGATCTGTGTAGACTGGCCGGCGACGTGTAGCTCGTGTCCTTTGGTGTCCTCGTGGGCGTTGTCGTACCGCCGGATCGTCCCATCGGGAAGCGTCCGTGGTGGGTCCGGCTCCCGCGCTCCGTAGTGGAGTGCGTAGGCCCATCCCGACGAGTACGCAGGGTCGGTAGTACGCTGGCTGAACACCCGCACGACAGTCCCATCCGAGTACGTATCGCGATCGGCGTATCCATCGAGGTCGTCGGCAGTGACACGGGCCATCCCTCATTCATTGGGATGAGTCCCAATGGCATAAAACCATTGGCTCCTATCCCAATAGAGCCGCGGCGTAGGTGGCAAATCGGCAACGTTCGGGGTGGCGGCGATGCAGCCTGACAGCCCGTATTCAATTCACCACTGCTACCCACTTTGCCGTCTCATTCGTTTTTGAGACTCAACAGAAGGCGATGTGATCACGAACCGGGATCAACGCCAACTGGTTGAAGGCTCTTCTTCATCGATCGTGGCAAAGCGAAGGAGAGAGCGCTACGAGGGCCACTGATGGCAAATACCCAAGATGGCCTGTCGGGAAATTTTTACGAGGATGGAGTGATGCATGCTACTATGGCACAAGATATTGTCCAGATCGATGACGATCCGGAATCGGTGACTGAGGCATTGGAGACACTGCCGAAACCGGGGGTCTACTGTGGCACAGAGTAGTTCGACAGCGGTGCCATCGCGCTGCCTGAACTGTGGATTCGAAGCTGCTCCCGGCAGTGATAAGTGGGGTTCAGTTGCCTCGCCACCGCTGGGAACGATGACACAGTCGTTACTTCCCAACCGAGTGCTCTCAGCACCAACTGAGTTCGTCAAACCGTCACTATTCGTATGGATTTGTTTCTGAAGATCAACACTAACGGCTGTTGAGACGGAGGCCAGGCAGTGCAGAAACCGCACTCTATCGTAAGCGGACGAAATCGGTCGGCAATCACCCATCAGTGAGTACAGCTGTCGCTATACAGCGGCGGA
>Ga0136562_100221_pt1 | contig 23284 bp, 26 predicted proteins | sample AntCluMetagen312_FD_104784 | JGI IMG/M metagenome (GOLD analysis project Ga0136562, IMG submission 104784) | Saline lake microbial communities from Club lake, Antarctica - Metagenome #312 | ecosystem: Environmental > Aquatic > Non-marine Saline and Alkaline > Saline | place: Antarctica: Club lake...
TCTGCACTGCCTGGCCTCCGTCTCAACAGCCGTTAGTGTTGATTTTCAGAGACAAATTCATACGAATAGTGACGGTTTGACGAACTCAGTTGGTGCTGAGAGCACTCGGTTGGGAAGTAACGATGTTCTCAGGCGCTCTTGTCCCTCTCAGCATTCTGGAGTTCGTCCCGAACGATCTCTCGGATCGTTGCCTCATCAAGGCCAGTATCGTGCCGCGCCGCCGCGACCTCCTCGTTCAGTGCCGACAGTGCCTCGTAGAGCTGGTCGATCTGATCGCCGTACTCCGGCGAATCGCTCTCGAACATCGCCGACGAGAGCGCCGGCGTGTCGACTTCGATCTCGTGTGAGACCGGGATGGGCGTCAGCAGCCGGCTGCGCGTCACCTGATCGAGTGCTTCAGCGTTCTCTGCGAGATGTTCGGCAAGGTGCTCCTGTGCGTACTGCGGGCCGTGGATCAGCGCGACCGTCTGAGCACCCACAGTCCGGGTGAAATCAAGGAGCTCGGATTGGGCGGCGTGGCCACTCAGGCCGTCAACCACGCTGATCCAGTCCGCAGGAATCGTGGCGCGGGTCACGCGATCGGTCGGGTCCGCACCCTCAGTGGCCGTCCACGTCACCTCCGAAGCCGTGGGCCAGTCGGTTCCGAATGGTTCGACCGCGGTCGTGTACGTGAGTTCGTCCTTGTCGGCCCGTAGCTGGTCCTGGAGCACCCGTCCGGTGGTGTTCTTCGCCTGATACCCCGTGAAGATCACCTGAGCCGAACCATACCGGGCAGCGAACTCCGTGAGATACCGCGGAGAGTTGCCACCGGTCAGCATCCCCGACGGTGCGATCACGATGGGCACCTTCCCGCCGGTCGCGGGGTCGGCGTCGTCGAGAATCGCACGGCGGTCCGCGTCGGTCTTGGGCAACTCGGTTTGATCGGGCAGGAACGGTGTTTCCAACCCGCTTTCGGTGACACGGTTAACTATCGCCTCGTCCATGTAGGTCTCGTCCTCGACGAACTCGTGATAGATGTCGGTCGCCTCTTGAGCCATTCCGTCGACGACGAGACGAACCTTCTCCTGGAGATCACCCGGCAACGTATGGAGCCGGTCGGTGAACAGGAGTAATAGCATCTGTGCGCGTCCCACCGAGAAGGTGGGTATCAATACGGGTTCACGGCTCTCCAGTGCCCGCTCAACAGCCCGGTAGAGTGTGGTCTGGGCGTCGCCCATCGCCGTGTGGCTGTGGCGCGACCCATACGTCGATTCCAGCATGAGCAGGTCCGCCTCGGGTGGCGGAGTCATGTCCGGCAAGTGGGGAGCGCGATTCCCGAGATCGCCGGAAAACACCGCCCGATGCCCATTGGTCTGGAGCATCACCCATGCCGAACCGAGAAGATGTGCGGCGTTGCCAAACTGGAACACCAGCGGTTCCGTCTCGGGCACGTCCGCGAGTGCTTCGACCCGACCACCGCCGTAATCAGTCGTCACAAATCGATCGAGCACCGCCTCGACATCCTTCTCGACGAACTCTTGAACCCGCCCGGCCTGCTGGCTCTCCCGGCGGTGAATCTTCAGCGAGTCTAAGAGAAGTGTCCGCGCGATGGCGGCAGTCGGTGGGGTCGCGATGATCGGCGCATCATCCGCGAACAGCCCACGGGCTTCCAGCACAGGCAGGCCGCCCGAATGATCGATATGCGCGTGAGTGAGGAATACCGCGCCGATATCTCCGGGTTTGAGCCCGCGGAAATCGGGAAATTGGTCGCCACTCCCCTGGTTCAGTCCGCAATCCACGAGGTAGGTCGCGTGTTCGGTATCGACCTGATAGCAGCTCCGGCCGACTTCACGAGCGCCGCCCCGCGGCGTGACGACCATCGGGGTGTCCGGTGATGGTTCGATGTCGGTGTGTGCGAGCGGGTCGAAGTCCTCATCGGCGTCTGAGGGAAGCCACGGCATCTCGGTGTCGGTTTCGTTAGTCATTGTCTGGAGTATCGAGCATATCTGTTTCGGTGAGCATAGCGAGCAATTCGTCTATCGTCATGTCACTCGCTCGTTCGAGACCGAGAGAGACAATAAGCGGGTACACATGACGGTTTTTGGCTAACTTCACCTTCTCCCCATCCGTCTCATGTTTCGCCTCGTACTGTATCCAGTCGATTTGGCTGTCAAACTCGTCATCGAGAGCGGTTGGAAGATAGATCGTCCGGTGGGGGCGGTCCTTTACCGGCTGTTTGGCCGAATCACCCTCAGTTCTCTGTGAGCTTTGTGAGGTCTGTTCTCTCTGCTCTCTCTGTGAGGATTGGGTTTCGGTCTGCTGACTCTCCGATTCGTCTGTATCTCTGTGTGATTGAGAGCGACGCGACTCACTTCGCCTACCTTCCCGTGTGGTGCGAATCCGGTCAGCACGCCCCATCCGATCGTCGGACTCGGTGTTAGACTCGTCGCTCATGCTTCGGCCTCCTGTGGTTTCTCGAAGATGCGGTCTAGCTCGGCGGCCATGTCTCGGAACACCTCGGCCATATCGCACTCCGGGTCAGCAGCCAGAATCGACTCGCCAGCTGAAAACGCTCGCTGAAGCGCCACCCGCTTGCGGACCTCCCACACCGGCACGTCCGCAAAAACCGTGTTCAACCACTCAATCATCTGCTCGTCCTCATTGGTGGTCTCGATCCGGTTTGCCACCGCTCCGATGTCCTCAACCTGTATCTCAGTCTGGGCTTCTAAGCTCCCGATTTGGTCGAATAACAGTTCAATAGCGCGTTCGGATGTGGCTTCCGTGAGCGCTGGAATCACCACGTTCCGGGCAGCGTAGATGCCGAGATCAGTGAGCTCACCGAAAAACGGCGGCGAATCAATGACGATGTAGTCGTACTCATGATCAAGCGCTGCGAGCGCATGATCGAGTTGGTCCTTTGCATGCGACCCGGTGATGGCCTCCGGCGTGACGTTCAACGCGAGTGGTGTCAGTACGTCGGGGTCAATACCGAGGTCGGGGTCGGTAGCGACCCGCGCCATGAGGTCTGCAATCGTCAGTTCGTGCTCGGCTTGCAGCAGATCCACGTTTCCGGGGACAACATCCATCTCCGCGTGCTCAACGATGAGGTCGTTGATGACCTCTCGTTGGCGGTGATCGGTAATCGCGTCGAAGATTGTTGGCGGCTCGGCGTCGTATGCATCCTGAAAGCCGAGTCCTTCCGACGCATTTCCCTGCGGGTCAAGGTCAACGAACAACACATCTCTTCCGCGCTCATTCAGCGCTCCGGCGATGTTGATTGCGACTGTTGTCTTTCCGGTGCCGCCTTTCGCGTTCGTCACGCAAATCCGGGACTGCTGTGAGGTCTGTGAACTCTGTGAGGTCATGATTCTCTGTGAGACAACCACTCCCGGTTGGCATAAAACCATCGGCTATGGAGGGCAGAGTCAGTGATTGTTTATCGCAAATACTGGCGATAGAAGCTATCTATCGACAAGTCACACTTGAAATCTGGTGTGTCGAGGAAGCGACGTAGAAGCGGTTGCCGGACGGAAGCAACGACAGAAGTCAGTCAATGCTATCGCGGGGATTTCGCCTCACGCACCTCGCCTCCGTCTCGCAGCATATCAGGGCATTCCGGACAGACTCGCACCGTCTCCATGCCGGTCGGCGCGAACACTCGCACGTACTGCTCGGTCACGATCGCACCGCAATTCGCACATTCAGCCATTGGTAGCTGATCGGTCAACCACAGAATATATTTTACGTTTTTCGATGGCGAGTAAACCCCACGGCCAATCAGGTTATGAGAGTGTGACCCGCTCGAACGTACCGCCGCCGCACTCGTGACACCGCCCACCGCGCGCTGCCCCGTCTGGAATCAGATCACCATCGTGGGTGGCGAATCCAATCCATAGCTCGCCACACTCCGCACATCGCAACAAGCGTGCTTCCTTTCCTTCTTGCACACTTCTAATTTGTTCTCATAACAACTAAAGTTTGTGGACAGGGACGAGACAGAGCTTAGAAGGGGGAAATCACTAACCGATGGTGGGGTATTCACTCAGTACGCGGTGTGTTTTCGCTGGGGATCACACGATATGTGGCCACAACACACAATACCGATGCGTGATGAGTAGGGACTGTTGCCTCGCCGTACATAGAGGTCGACGCGAGGCAACAGGGGTAGCTACTCCGCGGTGAGCCCGGCGCGGTCCCGAGGGGTATTCCCTCGGGGCCTCGTGCTCCACCACCAACCAGAGGCGATAAATCACCGAAGAGCGGTCGTTTTCACTCCGAACGCGGTGTGTGTCGAGGACACTGCTGGAACCGCGCACCGATGGCGATACCGTGAGCGAGCGGAGGGAGGGGTCATTCACAGATTCCGATCGTGAACTACCCCGTGTCGGGTGATACGGGGCTTCCCGTTTCAATGACGGTGTTTGCATCCACTCTCACGGCGGCATGGCCGCCGTCGGTAGACGTAGTGACACCAGTCTCCGCGGGCGTTAATTTGGGGCGTCCCGCCCCTATCTCCGCTTTCTCTATGCCTCGGTCGAGCACGTTCCGCGCAGCGTTCAAGTCGCGGTCGGCCTCGTATCCACACGCCGGGCAGGAGTGTTCACGTACCCAGATGGGTTTGCTGGTTTCGACGCCACAGCGGTTGCACTCTTTGGTTGTCCCGCGTGCATCCACCCGCTCAAACACCGTGCCGTACAGGTCCGCTTTGTATTCGCAAAGGTCCAAGAACCGCGACCACGCCGCATCTTGCTTGTTCTTGGCCGACTGTGACCCTTCGAGCATCGGTTTCACGTCCAGATCCTCGGCGAACACCGCGTCATAGGTCTTCACCAGCCACGTCGAAAGCTTCTGCTGAAAATCAAGTACCCGCCGTTTGATTCGCCGCTTCGCTTCAGCGACCTTCCGGCGTTGCTGTTCCCACCGGGCGGAGCCGTGTTCCTTCCGATCGAGCGTGCGTTGCTCGCGGGCGTAGCGGTCGTACTCTTTATCGAGGTCCACACACTCCACCACGAGGTCGTCGCTGGTGTGGATGTACGAGAGTATCCCGAGGTCGATCCCGATGCAGTCGTTCGGGTCGATGTTCGCCACGTCCGGTTTCTCGGGTTCATCGCGCTCGACCACGAAACAGGCGTACCACTCGCCCGTTCGCTCTTTTTTCAACACGACGTGGGAGACGTCCTCAGTATCAGGCAGTTCGCGGTGAACGCGAACCCGTATCTCACCGATCTTTGAAAGTCGGAGCGTTCCATATCGTTGGCCCGTGTTGTGATCCACGTTGAAGCCTTCGGACTGGTACGCAACCGATCGAAATTCGCCCGCACCCTGCCACTTGAGCCGTCCTGTTCGACGCCCGCTTCTCCGATGTTCACGGAGAACGGACAGGTCTTTGTGAATCTGCCGGACGGATTGTTGAGCGGCGTGTGCCGACACGCCGGCAAAGACAGGCCACCGACGCTTCCACCCCGGAAATTCGTTGACTTGCTGGTTCTTTCCCGGACGGTCGTCGCGCGCCGAACGGTAGTAGTCGCGGACGGCGTGGTTCCGTATCTGGCGGTGTAGTTCGATGTGTCGCCACGCTTCACTCGCGGTGTCCTCGTCGGGATACGCGCGGAAGCGAAGTGTGACGTTCATCGTTAGCCCGTTTCATCGAGTAGACGCACGACGACTGCGTTGAAGTCTTCACCCGGATCTTTGCGGGCGTTGAGGCGCTTCCACGTCCTGTCGTGGACCTGAATGTTCGTCGCCATCGTCGTTGTAATATTGTGGCCACCGAAGTATAAGGGTTACGGTGGACATTCGGTGGCCGATCCAGTGTACGCGATTCACCCACGGGTCAGGTGACCCCGTGGTACTCTCGCTGCCCTTTCTATAGACGTTCCGCCGATGTCCCGCCGCTAGCACACGGAGTTCATCGGTATCGCGGTCCCAGTCTACGATCGCCCGATAATCGCCCGCTCGGACGCTATAATACGACGAGTTCGACAGCGACGAAAGCCGGTGTTCGGTCCACTCGGCCGCTTCTTCGAGTTTCGACACAAGCCGCTCGCTTGCTTCGGAGTCAAGGGTTTCTAACTGCTCAAGAGCCGTATCAGAATACAGAATATCAGTCATTCAGGCCCTCAATCCTCGATTCCGAGCCGGTCCTTTACTTCCTCATGGGTATGAGAATCGCCATGAGCGAATTCCCGCTCGCTGGTTTCGACCGCCCGAACCGTCTCCTCGGAGAGTCGAAGGGTTTCGTCATTCCGCCGTCGGATCGCGTCGCGGACGTACTCGGACTGGTTCATGTACCGTCCGCTCACCTCCACAATCTCATCGATTTCTTCGGCCATCCCGTCCGGAATTTGCACATTGATGCTCGCCATACTGTACTTTGATACAGCCAGTATACAATAATAAGCGTGTCGGCCAATCTATCCATCAAGGTCGGCGGACCGGACCGGAGCGTGCAAGCATCCGTTCCGAGGGATGCGCGGCTACCGAAACCACCGCTACCGAAACCACCGCTATCGACACCAGCCACCCGGACAGATCCCGTATGGGACACTCGCCGCTCATCGACCGCGGCGGTCACTCCGCATGCCAGCCCCGATGGGCCGGCTAGTCTGCCGTGCTGAGGGGAGGACCACTCCCATCAATGTCTTCGGGAGCCGGGAGGGTCGCCCGTGCGCTCCGACGATCGGTGTCAGTGCCCGGTTCTCCCCCGACCACCCAGACAAATCCCGTACTAGATACGCTAGAGGGTGAGTCGTCCGGGTTCTCCGGTGAGCGTCCGCGTCCGTCTCCCGTACTCTCTGGGCCGTTACTCGGCGCAAACGGGTCATCGAGGTCGGGTAACTCTGCCTCGCCGACGCCCGGCTCCTGTCCGGTCGCCCGAAACTCGTCGGCGACCCCGTTTTTCGTCTCGCGTTTGTCGAGATAGCCCGCGGCGTCGAGTTCATTTAGTGCTCGCTGTACCGACCGTCGCGAGCAGGTCACATCCTCATCCTCGAACACGTCGGTCCCACTGAACTCGTGGCCGCGGAACTGCTTGGCGGCGTGGGCGACCTCCTTCTTACTCTTGGAGAACGCCTTGATCACGCCCCCCTCGCCGACGACCGGGAGGCTCTTCGCGAGCGCTGCCGTATGTGCGAACACGACCGCGCCCTCCTGGTCGCGACCGAACCGCAGGATCGCTTGGAGTGTCTGATCCTCGCGCATGTGTTTGAGGAACGTATTGGCGGTCGTGCTCCCGTAATTGAGGTCTCCGCCGTGGCCGACCCGCTCGACGCTCTCGCCCGCAAGCGCGGCCCACTTCTCGACCACTGCATCACCGAAGTGCCGACAGCCGAGTACCGCGCCCAGATTCAGCTCTCCGAGCGCGTTCGACCCGGTGACGTTGCCGTAGTGGTCGATGTCCGCGATGTCCTCGGTGATACGGCTCTCGATCTCCTGCTCGACCTTCTTGGTGGTGATGACGCCGGGCTTGGTGGTCGCGGTAAGGGTGTCCTGCCGCAGCTGTGTCGCGGCGAACTCCTCGCCGATCTGCTGAACGAGCGCAACGTCGCCGTCGAAGTTCTTGCTCGTAGGCGACCCGGAGTAGGTCTTGATGTGTGGGGTGGTCTGCACGACTTGGAGATTCAGCACGTCGCGGAGGAACGCGCGGCGCTTGCGAGCGGTGTCATGGATGTCGCGCGCTTCGACCTCGCACCCGATAGCGTGCTCCCAGAGCCGCTCGCGGCCGGTCGCGTCAAGCCCGACGACGGGGTTGGGGTCGTCCGCCCGGAACGCGGGCGGGTTCCGCACGCTCGCGCCGTGGTGGTTCCGGTCGATCAGCATGGTCTCGCGGTCGCGCTGAACGCTTTTCAGGTTCGTTCCGTCGGTATCGCTGTCGGGGTCGAAATCGAACGCGCCGGTCGGGACCTCTGTCGCTGCATCGCCCTCAGCGATCGTCCCGTGCAGCAGCAGGTGGGCGAGCGGGTGGGCGTAGCCATCGCGAGCATGTATCGCGAGCTCGCGGCAGCCTTCCTCGCCGCCTTCGAGCGCTGTTCGTGCTCCGGTGATGAGTCCGTGAGCGCCGTCATGACCTTCGCAGAACGCTTCGACCGCGTTCTCAACCATCTCAGAAAGGTCGCCACCGAGACGGTCGGGGGCGGTGGTCGCACTGAGACTGTCGCCATCGTCGAGAGCGCGGCGTGCGGCTGTGAGAGCGGGGAGCACGTCGTTCTCGATACGGGTGCTGGTCTGGCGGTCGGCACTGCTCATTGCCGCTCTGAGCGCGTCATGAGCGTCGGCTATCGCCGTGGCGTCCCACGCAGGACCGAGCGCCTGCACGTCCGCGAGAGCGGCCGCCAGCGCGTCCTCGCCGCCGTCTGTGCTCTCGGTCTCCTCCTCGGTGCTGTCGGGGGTGCGAAGCTCCTCGACGGCAGCGAGGGCGTCACACAACCGCTGCATACCTTCGAGTCGCTGGTCCACATTGGCGAGCGCGTCGACGTCGTCGGTCGCGCGCCCGGAGAGCCATGCGCGAACGAGATCGTCGTCCCACAGGTCGGTCTCGAAGAGGTCCTGGCGGTCGTCGACGTCGGCACAGAGCGCGCGGCCGAGCCATGCGGCATGATCGAGGAACTCCTCGCCGAAAGTGCGCTCGTAGACGTCGCCGGGGAACTCGTCGATCGCGATGACGCGCTCTTGGACCCACGTTTGATCGTCCTCGTGAGCGACGTAGGTTTTCGCCCCTTCGACGTGGCCGTGAACGTAGTGGCCGATGAGGATGTCTTTGGGGTTGTCGGGGTCGGTCGCGCGGTCCCACCCGAGCTTGTAGCTGCACTCGCAGTCGTCATGACACGGCAGCTCCGCGCCGAACAGTTCGGTGTCGCGCGTATGGATGTCCTGTGGGGAGTGACCGAGCTCGCGGGCGACGTGGACGGCGAGTTGCCACGCTTCATCGTGCCCGCCGTTGGCGACCGAGCAACTCGCTCGCTCCAGGTCGATCTCTTCCTCGTCGGGACTGTCGTCGCCCTCGTCTTCGTCGATCGTGATCGGCGCTTCGATGCGGTCGGCTAGCTCTTCGGGGTCGCGGAGCAGGTCTTTGCCCTCCTCACGGGCGAGCGCGGCGGCTTCGCTGACCGCGGCGTCGTTCGGCTGGTGCTCGGCGAAGATGGGGAGATGCATGTGCGTGAGGCCCCGACTGTCGGCCTTCGCCGCGACCTCCTGCTGAAGCTCTTTGCGGGCGGCGAGATACAGCGCGGGGTGCTCGTCGGCGAGCTTGACGACGGAGGTGGTCTTGCCCGTCGCCGGCAGCGCCCGGAGGAGCCACGCGCTGCGGGTGTCGGTTGCGAGCTCGGAATACAGGCTCTCGACGTTCTCGCGAGCGGCATCGAGACGGTCGCGATCGGTGGTGAACTCGCCGAGCAGGTCGTCGGCGGGCGGGAGGACGGGAACGTGATCGGGATTGCCGGTGTTCCACTCGGGGAGCGGCGCACCGTACTGCTCACGGGTGACGTGGTAGGCGCGGGTGAAATCCTCGCCCGCGAGCGGGTCGTCGCACTCGTCGATGATGCCCTGTTCGAGCGCGGCGATGCGGAGCGGGTCGATAGTACACTCGTGCTCGCGACAGTAGAACGCCCCCGACCGGAAGGCGAGAACCCGTTTTTCGGACGATGATTCCTCCCACGTGGGGTTGATTTCGGCAACCACGTCGTCGTCGTTGTCGTCGCTGCCGAAGCCGGTGACAGTCGAATCGAGGTCCGAGAGATGCCAGTGGGTCAGCTGTGAAACTGCACTCTGGACGAGCGCCCAGTTGTCGGTCGCGGTCGTCGTATCGACGTACTCGGGGAGCGGCGCACTGAAACGCTGGCGCGCACGACGGTAGGCGGCGTCGTACTCGTCGTCTTTCACCGGCTCCTCGCAACAGTTGATGGTGCCGTGATGGAGAGCGACCGCGCGCACGACACCGACCGCGCCGCTGCACCGGGGACACTGCCAGCGCTCGCCGTCGGTCGTTAGGTCTAGATCGAGAGCGGTATCGAGGTCGTCGGGACTGACCATCCGCGCTGCTTTCCACGCGGTTTCGGGATCGAGCACGACATCGAGCGTGGTCGGGTCAATCTCGTCGGGTGTGCGGTTCCATCCCTGACCGAGCGGGTCGCGGCCCGGCTCGACGCCGTGCTCGTCCTGGAGCGTATCGAGTGCGGCGTCGTAGGCATCGCTCGGGAACTTCCAGCCGTCCTCGATCTCGTCGCGCTCGCAGTGGCCGTGTTCAACGACGACGTGACGGAGCGCACGCCGGGGAATCGGGTCGTCGTCGGGAATGATCCCCTCTTGTTTCGCATGGAGCCACGCAGTGAATATCTCCTTGTCACTGAGGCGTCCGTTCGGATCGTCGGGTGAGCGCTCGTCTGCGTCACACAGCAGGTACGTGAGCGGGGTGTAGGCGGCCTTGTACTTGTGATCGTAGGCAACGTCGCGCCTCTCGATGAGGACGAAATACGTCTCGGAGTCGCCGTGGTGGCCGAGCGGGCTGGCACCGCGGAAATCCCCATCGAGGCCGGTCACGTCCCGAATATCGAGGTCGAACAGCGCCGAATGGCTGTCGTCGCTCGTGTTGTCGTCATCGCCGAGCGGGTCAGGGCGGTTGTGGTCGGCGGCGTCGATCGCGGCGTCCTGCGGGTCGTAGGCAGGATGCTCCTGTGCGGGCTTCGCGCCCGCGAGCACCGTTGAAAGATCGCCGTCAGTTGCCCACTCCCGGAGATAGTCATCGAGGTCGACCTTATCGAGACCGAGGTCGGGGCCGGGAAGTTCCGCTACGCGGGCGTCGGTGTCGTGGTCGGCGAGATACGCGGCGGTATCGAGCGCGCCGCGGAGGCCCTCGCCGACCTGGGTGAGCGTGAGGCGGTCGTCCTCGTCTACATCGCTGCTCGGGCGCTCGGCGTCCTGCACGACGTAGGCGCGGGAAACGTCGTGGTCGTCGAGGACCTCTCGCAGCGCCTCACGGTCGTCACGCTTGAACCGGGTCGTGACTGGCGAGAGACATGGATAGCCCGCCTGATGGGCGGTGATGGCGTCGGCGATTCCCTCGGTGATGAGCACGGGCTGGCCGTCCTCGACCGCCCCGAGACCGAAGATCGGCTCCTCGACGTGGGCGTACTCTTTGGTGTGAGCGGGTTTGGCGTACTTCCCGCTGAGACCATCGTCGGGGTGGCCGTCGTAGCCGACCGCGCCGCCGCCCTCGTCGCCGGTCGCCCGCGAGATGGCGTAGACGGGCTGGCCGTCGGTGTCGAAGTACGGGAAGACGAACCGGCCCTGCCAGAGCGGGCGGAGGTCCTCGGTGAACAGGCCGGTGCCGAGGATGGCGTCGCGGTCGTAGCCCTCGCGCATGAGGTGATCGAGCAGGCCGGTGCGGTGCGGGGACGCCCACCCCAATCGTTTGTCAGCGATAGTCGCGTCCGACCATCCACGGACCTCCCGGAACCACTCTCGGGGAGTCTCGACAGGCTGCTCGTCGCCGTTTTCGTCAGCGTAAGTGAGTCCGAGGTCGGTGATGTCGCGGTGTAGCTGGCCGTGGAACCACGCAATCGCGTCGGCGAACGCTTCGCGGGAGCGCGCAGCTAATTCCCCCGTCTCGAAGCCGGGGTTTGCATCGTCGGAACCGTCCTCCTCGGGACTGTCTGAGCCAGAATCGCCCGATTCGGCGGTATCGCCCTCCGCCTCGTCCGCCTCGTCGTCGGGAGATACAGCGGAAGCCCGGTGTCCCTCTTCCTCCCCCTCGTCGGTGTCATCGCCCCCCTCGCCTGTATCGAGAATGCCGGGCGATATGTCGGCGCACTCCTCACAGTAGGCCTCGCCGTCGAGGGGTGGGTTGTCGCACCCGAGCGTCTTGCAGAGTTGATTCTGCCCGCCGTCGGTGGCGATTCGGTTAGCGTGCGAAAGCGCACTCCGCCCCGATGAATCAACGTCTTCGAGCCGCCGAATTTCTCGCACCGCTTCGTTGTCCCCCGGGAACATTTTCGAGCAGAGGCATATCTCGTACCCGTTTTTCGTCTGGATTGCCTGAATCCACCCGTACTGGCTCTCGCCGTCCGACAGGAAATGTTCAAACCGGATCGAATGTTCTCGTGCGAACCGTTCAAAAACACCATCGTCTCCGATTCTCAACCGATGATCGGTCGGGATCTTTTCGCCACAAGTGCGAATGAACGCTGACTTGATCCGTTGCACGTCGTTCGGGGAGCGTGCATCCGTGTTTGGGGGTTGGTAGACGACGATACTCTTGTCGCTCCGCCCGAATGCATCGAAAGCGTGGTCGGTTTCGTCGCTCATGGGGCGGCCTCCTGTGTCTCGGCGGGCACGTCGGACTGCTCGCGGGTGGCGAGACGGACAGCGAGATCACGGTCGCCGAAGACCGGACCAACGCGATGATCGCCTCCGCGCTCGTGTTCGATGATCGTTCCGCCCGCTGGACAGCCGTCGTTCCGGCAGCGGTAGTTGTGATGCGCGATGCCCTGGCCCTTGAACGCGCTAGACAGGCGTTCAGCCCGCCCGTGACAGGCAGCACACTGGACCGATTCAGGGGCGTCGATATCGAGCAGGCGGCCAAATGCGTCGGTCTGCATCAGGCCACCTTCCCTCGGCGGTCGCCGGTTCCGGGACCAGCGCGGTCATCGGTGTCGGTCCGTCGCGCGGCGGCGAACTCGCGGTTGCGATAACGGGTGTGTTGCTTCGCGTGGCGAATCCCGGCGTCGGCGTAGCGCTGGACTGCACGAACGGCTGTATCGGCAGTGGAAGCGTCCGGCTTCGTCTGCTGGGCCGTCTCGTGATCGCGGTTGACTCGGGGGGGCTGTGCGTCCGACCGTCGGTGTGTGTGTTCTATCTTACTGGTAGCCATGACGAGCATGGCCCGCTGATTGGCGCTGACGGCCGGGATGGGCCGTCATACTCACGGTCTGTCGACTCACGCTCTCGTCCTCTCGACAGCGCCCGGACTGCGCTGCGCTACGGGTTGCGGTCGCTTCTCCGTGGAAGCGTGAGCGGCTGGCCCGCACGCGAGACAGCAACGCCTCTGCGTGTGGAACCAAACCTATTTGACCATGCGTCGATGAAGAACCAGTACGACCAATCCCGGTAGGACGGTCGTTCTGGCACCGATCTCTCGGTTCGGGGACGAAGTGATGGGCGTCCCCGACCCCATCGGCGTTATTTGTATTCCTTAGCTTTGCGTGTACCTCTACCGCGGTCCTTATTACTGTTTTCGTGTTCTCACATAGGTGTGTCTGGCGCGGGCTGTGACAGCCCGAAGGAGTCGGCAAGTCGATACGGCCGGTGGAGAGCACCATCGACTCGGGCCTCGATCAGACCGCCTCCGGTCGGGGCTGGTCGTCCGCTGGCACGATCCGCCGTAGCTCGGACTGATATGCATATCCGGGGCGGATATAGTATGGTTGAGCGTATTCGGGGCGTGCCTCGATACGATATTCCCCATCATCCGGTCCGATGAGGGACGCAACGCCACTGGGATCGGTCGTGGATTCGACGACACGCATGGGCGTTGACTGCCCATCCCAGAGCACTCGATCGCCTTCGCGCAGGTCCGTTATCACGCCGACCTCTTCCACGACACAGGCCCGTTCGTCATGCACTGATTCGGATGGCTGTGCGTCGGTTGCTGTCGTTTGGGGGCGGTGATAGACGGTCGGCCGATGCGAGCTCCGTACGACCGTCTCAGTTTCGCTCGCGTCAGGGGGGCCGTCAGGATAGCACGCAGGCCACTCGCACGCGCGATAGGACACAAGCCGACGCTCGTCGTATGCGACTTCGCGCCAGTCGCGCTTGTCGACCGAGTGGCCGACTGCCCGACTCGGGCAGGCTGGTTCTACCTGTGTCTCGGTAGATTCGCCGTCAGGGTTCGTATTCTGTCGTTCACGCCGCGTACGTGCGGAGTCTTTAGGTGTTCTGACTCCGTAGGCCGATTTGCTCTGGCTCATGGAAGAGTAGTGTCAATCCGCGTTGCTGCACTGGTCTCGGGGCGAATCCCGGTACTAAGGAAGCAATACCACCGTGCCAGAGACAGTCAGTGCGGGTTCGGTCGATACCGAGTGAGGTACAGTCACTCAGGTTCCGACGTTGTGTTTGCCCGCGCTGACACGATACGCTCGTGAGCCGAGCGTCCGCGCCGCGCCGATAGATGTCGATTTTATCCATGCGGCTGTCTCCGATAATAGCCCTGTTTGAGAGCGTGGCGTATAAACCTATGGCCGTGGTCGTGTTCATATGGATGTGGCAACAGCTGTTTTCGCATGTTTCATCGGGATTAAGCCTCCCTCTCGATGTAGTTCAGTTCAATGTCGCCTCCGTTGGTTCCGTGGATGACGAGAATTGATCGTCTCATTCTTGAGGTGCTTGACGACGCGGAAATCGCGGCGATTCCGCCGAAAGCTATTGTTTTTGAACTGCGCACGAGACACGGCATTGATGCTCCCTCGGAGTCGCATGTCAACCGACGACTGCGGAACGAACTCACTAAGCATGGACTTGTTGACCAACCGTTTGCCGATGAAGCGCGCGGGTACTATGGAATCACAGAACTTGGCGAACGTTACTTTCACGACCCGGGTGCCGAACCCAAGGAGTTCGTCGCCGACACCGACGGAATTTCTGGCGAAGAGCGTCCAGATTAGTTTTCGTCCCATTGCCGTGGTTGGGCTCTCTGGATCCAGGTTCATATTGACACGGGAGCCACGCTGTGGCTTCCTTGCGGTTTGACATTCGTCATCCACATCACCACTGATCTATTTTGCAGACCTGCCGTTAAGTGTTTGGAATATGGACATTCTATGTCCATACCAAAAAATATTGCATCCATAACGCTTACATCGGGCCATATTGTGTCCATAACTACCCCATCACCCATACGATGTCCCACCCTCCCCGCCGAGACTGGCCGACACCCGTGCTCACTACTGCCGCCGATATTCTACGATCAGTAACTCCGACTACGCTCCCTGCACTCGTTCTCGTTGATAGCGGTGCCGCAACTACTCAGACGGAGATTGCTGATGCTATTAACCGGGATCAATCAACTATTTCGAACCATTTCCAGTCGTTAGCATTCGAAACTGCTGATATATCACTGGTCGAGAAGTCCGATGAAGGCTATATGCTCTCCAATACCGGAAAAGAGGTCCTTGACTTTGTTGACGACACAATTCAAGAACTCGGTGTCAAACTGGATGACGTTGATTGGGAGTCTGCAACCGATAAAGAACAAATTGGGGCACGTCTCGCGCCACTGTATGGGTCGCGAAGCGTTGAACCGTTTTTGCTACTGGATTCGTTGGCCGCCAGAAGTGGTGCTGGTGGCCTCCGCGGTGATCCTCACTCTCCCAAAGTCGATGAGGTCAATCGTGATGTCGAAAATCGCCTTCAGGAGATAGAGAAAACCACGTCAAACCACCAAATCAGACAGATTATCGACCGCTTTGCCGAACATAACGCAATTACATCTGATGGCGACCGTCTCATCCTGACAGAGAAAGGACAGCATCATGCACACCTCCTAAATCGCGTTGCGGAGGTCGTCGCAAACAGAGTCGTGACCGATCAGAGCGGGAATTACGCCTCTACTGGTAGCGTGGACGAGGCGGCGCTTCGGATGCGCCGCGATCGTATCGCAACGTCATGGAGCTTAGAGAACGACGACCCACAGTTGCTTGATAACTCCCACTTCTATCGGGATTTGAAGCGGGTTGATTTTCTTGACAGGTCGGGCGATGAATGGAACAGTTTTCGCTGGATTACTATCGAGAACGTTGGGGCGGACCCGACGAATGCTGCTGTCCACAAAGAGAGCGGCGAAAACAAGATCAAGTTCGGGGATATGGACCTGGTGGCGTTTTTGGGTGGGCCTGATGGTCAACGGTTGGAGATCAATAATCTCACAGACAAACAGCCGTCATTTGAACAAAAAGTAGAATTCCTGTTTCCTCAGCCTCTCCCGCCGGGTGAAAGCCTTACAATCTACTATCGGATCAGGTGGCCGGACGAGTTAGCCCACTATTCGTCGGAGAATCAAAGCATCTCTCTTACGCGCTATAACCACGGCGTCGGCGAACTACAATTCGGAGTGGTTGATAAAGCCGATCATGTCAAAATTGACTGCCAGAAATTTGTCGGCGACGAGGATCAACTCTGGGAATCTGTCTCGACCACTCCAGAGCACTTTGAGGCCGATGAACGGCCCGATTTAGAGCCTATCCATGGGGAGAACTACAAAGGTTACGTCTACACCATTCGATCGCCCGATTACCCCGGCTACCGAATCCGTTATACCCCCATGGAATAGATTGCCTACGGTAGATGTGCTTGTCCTGGAACAGATCGAAACTACGGTTGAGAGGGTATATTTATGGGTGAATACGACAACACACCGAGTTTTTACAATACTGATGAAGTATTCAAGAAGTACCTCGGTCAGACATCGTACTATTTGAAATTGCAGGACAACGTTGTGAATCTTGTCTCTCACACTAATCCTGATCAAATAATGGAGATGGGGTCTGGAACAGGTCAGACTGCTGTACGATTAGCTAAAGAGTTGTCGGCAGCTGAGGTACTTGGGATTGACAACCGAGAGACAGTAATCGAGGTTTCGCGGAATAACGCCGAAGAACTCGGGGTTTCAAACCTCACGTTTGAAACGAGAGATATGGTCGAGTATGTGAAAACTGCTACCCCGCTCCCGGAAATGATGGTGTTTCTGTACTCCTTTCACCACGTGCCCGACCCACTACAACAGAAAGTGGAGTTTCTCGAAGACTGCTATGCGGGCCTTCCTGGTGGGGGTCACATCTGCATCGCTGAGACGTTTTTGAAGAACGACGCTCGGGGTGAGGCTGCCACCCGCGAGACACGGACGAGATGGGCTGATCGGGGGGTAGAGGCGTTTGCTTCCACGTTTTGGACCGCTCTCGACGGTATAGACCCGGCTGCCATCGAGCACGCTCGGGAGGTCGGCGAGTTCTCGCGTGATCACGAGTTAGAGGCCGGTGAAAATGTCCTCACCCGCGACGACGAATATTTGATCAGTAAGAAATGGCTCGTTGACCACGCTAAAAACGTCGGCTTCGATGTTCTCCTCGCAGAGCCAGTGAATTCGCTGGGAGACGCTATCGTTCTCCTCCGAAAGTGATCTATGTGCTCCACCTTCTGAGACTCGTAATATGACTGTCGATCACCCTTTGACGGCGAAAAATGTACATCACGTTGGGATTACTGTCCCCGATCTCGACGAAGCAGTTGATTTCTTCGTTGATGCCATCGGGTGTGACTTGCTCTATCGAAAGGGGCCGTTCGGTGATCCCGACGGACGATCAATGGAGCGACGTCTCGATGTGCATCAAGACGCGACAGCCTCACTTGCGATGTTGCGATGCGGTCCGACAATGAATCTTGAGCTGTTCGAGTGGGATGCTCCCGATCAAAACGAAACATCTCCAAAGAACTCCGACGTCGGGGGGATGCACCTCGGACTCCATGTTGAACATATCGACGCAGCAGTGGATGTGTTGGCCGACCGAGACGACGTAACGGTACTCGACACACCTCAGACAAATGACGATGGGCCGACAGAGGGATTGACGTACGTGTTTTGTCGAGTAGAGTGGGGGCTGTACCTCGAGCTCCTCGAAGCGCCCGACAGGATGCCGTACGCTGATGAAACTGATGAGCGGCTGTACGGCCCTGCGCCCTCGTGGACGTTCAGACCCGACCACTCGGACTGAGCTATACCTCGCTCTCCTGCTGACGCGGTTCCGGTTACGAAGGTCGTAGTTCTCGGTCGGTAATCGGTCTTCAATCTCCCCGCGTCGAGTTCGTCCACGGCGATGCCAATCCCGGCGATGTCGGTGAGCTCGCCTCCCCGGTCGCTGGCTCCGCTGTACTTGCGGTGTCGCTTACGCGCTCGCCGTCACGCGGCTCGAACGCTGGTTCACCGTTCGCGTCCGCACCTGAAAACAAATAGGTGCTCATGGTTCATGCTCCGCGTTGTCCGGCGAGATACGTCGCCGAGTGCTGGTACTCGGCCATCTTGTCCTCGTCCCGTTCACGCCGCCTGCGCGCCTGCTCGCGTTCCTCGTCGGTCATGCGCTCCCACTTCCAACTGTGATGAAATGCGAGCGGGTGCGCCCGGTGGTCGCACGCGGTACACCGCCCGCGGTGATCGGGCGGGAGCCGTGGGTGGTCGATCCGCTTGATCTCCTCGCTCCCGCACTCGGGGCACCACGCTTCGGGTAGCGGCTCGATCTCCGGCTCCGGCTCCGACGGCCGGGATTCTCGGGCGTTCATCGGTCGTCAACCTCCCGCTCCGTGGACGAGCGGCCGTCTTTATCTGAGAGATGGCGCAATCCACCCCATGCAGCCAGCCCGATACCGCCGTGTTCTCCCCACGAAACGATGCCCACACGCCCGCTCTCGTAGGCGTACACCGAAACGCCGAGAAGGAACTCGACGCCCTTGGCGGGCGTCCAGAGTGGCCGATCGCGCGTGGCTGAGTCGGTCTCGCGCTCGCTCATTCGCCATAGACCTCCTGCGGGTCGCGGCGTCGGATCTCCATCCACGCCTGTTTCTGGCCGGTTTCGCCACAGTGATTCACTCTGGCGTAAATGACGCGAAACCCCTGCTCCTGCACGTAATCGAGGGCCATGGGTGGAAGCATCCGCTCGCTCTTGTCCCAGTAGCCGATGTGTTCGGTCTGGTCGTCGTGGACCACCACGATCGCGCTGTTGTGGGCCGTCCGAAGCCGGTGGACCACCGTATCGAGGTCGTGGTCGTGGTCAGTCATCGGTCTCTCCCGTCGGCTGGGTTGACGATAGCGACCCACCGGCTGCGGCCCGTCGCCTGTTGGTCCTGGATCTCGAAGTGCTCGGTTACGAGGACTTCGCGGAGCGCTGCGGGCGGTTCGGGCTTGCCGGGTTGGCCGACCACCAACAGCTGATCGAGGTCGGCGTCGTACGACGTATCGAGGTTGGGGTGTGCGTCCTGGACGCACCGCGTTAGTTCGCGAACGGTCGTGGGGTCCTCGACGGTGGTGCTCATGCTTCCTCCGTGGTCGTGACGCGAATGGTGACGGTGCCGGTGTCGTAATCGGCGTCGACTAGTTCGACTTCGTAGGCGTTGGCCTGGACGGCGGCGCGGTAGGTCCATTCGAGCGCGTGGCCGTCGTTCGTGAACTCCGGGCGACCGTACTCGCCCTTGCCGACGATCTTCCCGCGCACTACCTTCCCGTCGTAGAAGACGGTCGAAACGTAGGGGGCGCTCTGAGTCTCGATCTGTGCTTCGGTGGGCTGCGGGACGGCAACCCGTCGGGGATCGTCGTCGACGAACGCTGTGGCGCGCTCGACACTGCCGGCGATCCGGCGGGTGCGCTCGCCGGTCCGCACGTCGACCGGGACCGTGCGCTCGGCGTGTGCCTCCGAGAACAGAACGCTCTCGAATGTCCGCGGTCCTCGAATCGCCTCGGCGTCGAGCGGCGCGTCGGCGAACACGTCGCTCATAGACCGTCCTCCTCGCGGGTTTGGCGGCGGGCGTCACGCTTGGCTTCGCGGGCGTCGGCGCGAACGTGCTCATATTTGAGTTCGCACGGCGTCGAGCAGAACCGCCCGCCGAAGCCACCACTCCCCCGCGCGTCGTTGCTGCACGACGGATTCCGACACTCGTCGCGGTCGGTCATTGGTCTTGCTCCGTGGGACCCTCGCTCGCGTTCTCGAAGGGGTGGAAGGTGGCGTAGGTGCCGGTGTGGGTGGCGTCCTCGCTGACGATCGTGGTCGAGGGGCCAGTCGGCGCATTGACGTGAACGACGCCAACGGGCTGGCTGTCGGACTCGCCGGGGAACGTCGTCGGTGCGATCGATTGGAGCGCCGTGATGATTCCGTCTCGAAGCGCGCCGCCGTGTTCGTGGGTGTCGCGGTCGAAGCGCGTTTCGTGGACGTAGCGCGCGAGAACGCTCTCAATGGACTTGCCGTAGCGGTAGGTCGCGCTCGATTCGGGGGCCGCATGATCGGGAGCGGTCGTGAACGTTTTCGGGTCGCCGTTGGGCCAGTGGGTGCGGGCTTCGACCGCGCCGTCCGCTCGAACGACGAGCGCCCAGTCGTCGGTCGTGTGAACCGTCTCGCGGCTCTCGCTGTCGGCTTCGCTGGTCGGGTGCTGGTCGGCGGCCGATTCGTCGGATTCATGTCCGCTGATTGCGTTCGTCGTCATGGTTGTCCTCTCGCTGAGACAACCGGCCCGCGCGCACCAACGCGCGGGCACTTCCTTTCCGCTCGAAAGTGCCCCGAGGGACCGGTCTGTCTCTACTACCACGTACACGCTCTATCATCTTAAACCCTTCGGCTTCGCCTAAGAGACTAAGTTCGCTGTCGCGCGGTTTTGGTGCTCACGGTCGACGTAAGCGGCTGAGTAGGCCGTGGTGGGCTGTTACGGAGAAGCACTTGTCATAATAGTCCGTTTCCGAAGCGGCTGAGGACCCGAATTTCGCCCGCTTCCCCGCTGATAGAGAAAAGCCAGTTTCACACAACGATTTTCTCACCGCGCTCGAACCACGGGACGCCGACCGGAATAGCAGCATCACAGTGCCCGCACCGGGGGCGTCCATCGCCGTGCTGCTCGAAGCTCTCCGAAGACGCGAGACACCACGGGCAACAGTCGTCCCCACCACGTTGGTCGGGTGGGGCGAGATTCATCTGATTGTCGCTCGACGGTGTTGCCAGTTCGGTCGTGGTCGTATCACCGGGTTCGTCGTCGGGATTGTCGGTAAGCGTGGTCTGGTGCATGGTTGGCTCCGAAAGCGACCGCAACCGGATGGCTAGCGCGCGCCCTCCCGCCGCCAACACATCGCGCACAAGCCGCGCGTGGCCGAGCGGGGTGCAACCGGGTCGTCGTATTCAGCGTCCTCCGCGCCGCAAATAGCGCATTTCATCGGTCTATTCGTCGGGGTAAGCGATTCGCCCGGTCCACGTCCGTTGTGCGTCCCGCGAGCGGGCTTCACCGTTGAACCGGAACGAACCCGTCGCGCCGCAGGATTGACACTCGTAGAACTCCTCCCAATTCCGGTTACTGCTGTCCTCGGTGGCCGCAATCATCGCTACCTCGAAGCGAGACCCGCACGACTGGCATTGACGTTTCTCGCCCGCGCCCTCGACCTCATCGCCGTAGTGTGCGACCTCGTGGCCCCAATAGTCGGTCTGTGGCCGGGGGTCAGCGTCCTCGGTCTCGGCGGTTTCGTGGTCGTCCGTGTCGGTGTGGGCAACCTGACGGGTGCCGCCGTCCGTGGCGATCTGCTGGCTGGTTTCGGTTGCTGCCGCCGCCGCGCTCGACCGCACGAGCGGGCGCTTTGCGATTTCGTCCTGATGGACACAGTGACCGTTGAATTTGTGACCTTTGCAGGAACACCGGATAACGTCGGCGTCACCGTCCACAAACACCGAATGCCCGCGATCGGACTGCGGACGCTTGACGTTGATGACCCCGTTCGGGCAAACCGTCGTTTTCAGGCCGATGCAACCGGATGTTTCTTGTCGGCTGGATTCGTAGTCTGTCATGGTCTTAGTTCGTTGAAACAGACCACCTCGCGCGCTTCAGACGCGCGGGGATTTCTCGGTTCGATAATCCCCCGGAGGGAGTGGTCTGTCTCTACTACCACGTACACGCTTCATCACCTTAAACTCTTTGGCCTCGCCTAAGCGTCTAAGCTCGCTGTCGCATGTTTTCGGTGCTCATGGTTGGTGTGAGGCGCTGGCTGCGGCGCTGTTCCACGTTAGAGGGGGTGGACTTGTCATAATAGTCCGTTTCCGGCTCCGCTGAGACCGCCACTGTCGCCCGCTAATCGCCGCTCATGTCGGGAATGAAAGCCTCAAACGGCGTATTCGGGGTCAGTGGCCGTGGTTGGTGGCTGTCTGGTGTATGGAGTTCTCCGGGCTGTTGTCGAAGGGGTAGAACGATCCTCGGCGGGTAGGTCCATCGTCCATGTCCCCATCGTTGCTGAGTGGGTAGCTCCCTCGAAAGCGTGGATCGTCTTTGATACCGTCCCGAACGTGTAGGCGGAACTCGTCGCCGTACTGGTTGGCGGTCGGGCGGAGCTGTTCGCTGGTTCGGCCGTGATCGACACGCTCGGCTGTCACGAACCGGGCGAGAACCGTCTTCCCTGATTCGCTCACTTCGACAATCTGGGCGAGTTCGACGTTGGTCTGACCGTAGCCCCAACTGGCGGAGATAAACGCGCCCTCCCATGCGTCGGTGACGGTCTCTTCGTCGGCGTCAAACGTGGGGTCTGCGTCGTCGCTGTCCTCACTGTCAGTGTCGTCCTCCTCGCGGTTGTTGGTGTCGTCCTCGTCCTTGACGCGCCCACCGTCGGCGACCGCTCGCGGAGTCTCGTCATCCGCGGACGTGTTCATGGTAGGTTCCTTGGTTCGATCGGTATTGCTGGTGTCGGTTTCGGGGTTGTCGTCCGATTCGTCGGATGGGGCGTCGTCGCCGAATAGGCATTGACTGGCGGCGCGCTCGCCGGTAAGGGTCTGCTGATCGTCCTTGGTGTCGGCGAACAGTGAACCCTGCTCGCCCGCGTCGGCCGACGTGGCTTCCGGGCGATCGTCAACACCGAAGCTGGTTGCTTCGGGCTGATCGATCCGGCTATCCCGCTCGCGGTGATCCACGTCCGCGCCGAACGCCTCCAACGAGGTTTCGACACTCTCCTCGTTCGGTTCGATCTCGCCGCCGATCTCGCCGTCCTCACTGGCCGCAAACGAATACTGCTGCGTGATGGTCGGGGTGTCGTCGCTCATGCCAGCACCTCCTCGACGCGCTCTTTGTTGTCGGGGCTGATCCCGAGCTGGCCGATAGCTTCGATAGCGGACGCGCCGGGGTTGTTCGCGGCGAATTGTTCGACACGATCGGCGAGCGTCTGACTGTCGTTGCTGTCGTCGGTCTCGGCGTCGGTATCGTCGGCGTCGGTGTCGGATTCGCCCTCGTCGACGCCACCGTGAACGCCGTCAATGTCGGGGACTTCGCCGGTCACGAACGCGACTCGGTGGGCGTGCTTGCACCACGATCCTCGCTGGCCGTCCGGGCAGGTACACGAACCGTCCGAAGCGTCCACCGTGTACGTTTCGCCCGACCCGCTGAACACCGTGTATTTGCTGTTGTCGCCGGCTGCTTCGACGTGGAAGAAGCCATCGAGTGCGCGGCTGACACGCTTCGCGACCGCCTCAACACCGCGTCGTTCGTCGTCGGTACGTTCTTGATCGCTGAGTTCGTAGTCCGTCATGGTCTTAGTTCGTTGAAA
>Ga0136562_100244_pt1 | contig 21956 bp, 19 predicted proteins | sample AntCluMetagen312_FD_104784 | JGI IMG/M metagenome (GOLD analysis project Ga0136562, IMG submission 104784) | Saline lake microbial communities from Club lake, Antarctica - Metagenome #312 | ecosystem: Environmental > Aquatic > Non-marine Saline and Alkaline > Saline | place: Antarctica: Club lake...
AGGGCGTCCAGCAGGTGTGTGCGCCCTACGTCGACGGCGAGTAGTCGACGCAGCCGGCGGAACTCACGAGTAGACGTGGGACCAGTCGATTATCTTCGTAATCGCCACGGTCAAGCCGAGGACCGCCCCGCCGAGGAGCAGGCCCGTCGCGTAGACGGAGCCCGCCCACGCCATCAGTTCCCGCGGGAAGAACAGGTAGAGCCAGGTAGCGACGCCCACGTAACACGCCAGCGGCGTCAGCAGCAGGGCCGCCTTGCGGGGCCGGAGTCGTTTCAGTTCGCCCCACGTCCGTTCGTGGCGAAGGTTCCCCGTGAACGGCAGCCACAGCACCCACGCCACCACGCGGAGTCCCAGATAGTACAGTTGCTGAACCTTGGAGGGCATGCGATTTCGTTGTAGTGGCTATCTTGTATAAGTGCTTCCACCGAGGCGATACCCCGACGTACAAAGGGCCTCTCGTCGTATTGCCGGGTGTGACCCGAACTGTCCAACTCATCGGCGCACCGATGGACTACGGTGCGGACCGGCGCGGCGTCGACATGGGCCCGTCCGCGATTCGGTACGCCGACCTCGCCACCGAACTGTCGGACGCGGGCGTCGAAGCGGTGGACACCGGCGACCTCTCGATGCCCCGCGCGGAGGAACGGGACCCCGGTAACGAGAGCGCGAAGTTCCTCCCCGAGATCGAGGACCTCTGTGGTCGCCTCGCGGACGAAGTCGAGGAGGCGATCGCGGCCGACCGCGTCCCGCTCGTCCTCGGCGGCGACCACGCCGTCGCCATCGGTTCGATGGCAGGGAGCGCGCGCGACGCCGACATCGGCGTCGTCTGGTTCGACGCTCACGGCGACTTCAACACGCCCGAGACGTCGCCCAGCGGCAACGTCCACGGGATGCCACTCGCCGCCGCGCTCGGCGAGGGCTCGTTCGCCGACCACCCCTGGGCCACTGCCCCCGGCCTCAAAGAGGAGAACATCGCCTACGTCGGCCTCCGTACCCTCGACGACCACGAGCGGGAGGCCATCCAGGACAGCGACATGACGGCGTTCACGATGAGCGAAATCGACGAACGCGGCATCACTGACGTCACGGAGGAGGCCCTGGACGTGGCCAGCGCGGGCGTCGACGGTGTCCACGTCTCCTTCGACATGGACTGGCTCGACCCCGAGGAGGCGCCGGGCGTCGGGACGCCGGTCCGAGGCGGCGCCACCTACCGCGAGGCCCACACCGCCCTCGAGACGGTGGCCGAGCGGGACGCCGACGAGGAGATTCTGCGTTCGATGGAGATCGTCGAGGTGAACCCAATTCTCGACCAGTCGAACCGCACCGCGGACATCGCGGCGGAACTGGCGGCGAGCGCGCTCGGGAAACGAGTGCTGTACAACGCTGGGCGCGCGAGCCGTCGCCGGAAACGCGGCGAGCAGTAGAACTAGCGTCGTCGACCTGTTTCGGTACAGAACGGGAGTGAGGCCTACTCCTCGTCCGATTCGTCGTCAGCCTCGTCGTCGTTCTCGCTCGGGCGGTAGACGGAGACGGCGGCGACCTCGTCGCCCTCCTCGACGTCCATCACCTTCACGCCCTTCGTGTTGCGGCCGTAGGTCGATATCTCGTCGACCGGGAGGCGGATGATCTGGCCGCGCTCGCTCATCGCGACGAGGTTGTCGTCGTCGTCGACGCTGTCCAGGGAGACCACGTCCCCGTTGCGCTCGTCGGTCTTGATGTCGACGAGCCCCTTCCCGTTGCGGCTCTGCTTGCGGTACTCCGAGAGCTTCGTGCGCTTCCCGTAGCCGAACTCGGTGACCGTCAGCAGCGTGCGCTCGTCGTCGGCGTCGACCGCCGCGACGCCGGCCACGCGGTCGTCGCCCTCGAGATTCATCCCGTGGACACCGCGGGCGTTGCGGCCCATCGGCCGGACGTCGTCCTCGTCGAAGCGGATCGCCATCCCCTGCTCGCTGCCGAGGATGACGTCGTCGTCGCCGCTGGTCACCTCGACGTCCGCGAGTTCGTCGCCGTCCTCCAGGGAGGTGGCGATGATGCCGGTCGTGAGGATGTTGCCGAATTCGCCCACGCTCGTGCGCTTCACGTAGCCGTGGCGGGTGGCCATCGTGAGGTACTCGTCGTCGGCCTCGAAGTCCAGGTCGTCGGCCGTGACGACCGCGGATATCTCCTCGCCGTCGTCCAGGTCGAGGATGTTGACCGCGGAGGTCCCGCGGGCGGTGCGGGACATCTCCGGCACCTGGTACACCTTCAGGCGGTAGACCTGCCCCTGGTTCGTGAAGCAGAGCAGGTAGTCGTGCGTGCTCGCGGTGAACACCGTCGAGACGCGGTCGTCTTCCTTCAGGTCGGTGCCGATGATGCCCTTCCCGCCGCGGTGCTGTGAGTCGAACGTGTCCGCGGGGACGCGCTTGATGTAGTCGCCCTCGCTGAGCACGACCACGACGTCCTCCTCGGGGATGAGGTCCTCGTCGGTGACGGTGCCGGCGTCCTCGATGAACGAGGTGCGGCGCTCGTCGTCGTACCCGTCCTTGATCTCGCGGAGTTCGTCCTTGATGACCGAGAGCAGTTCCTCCTCGCTGCCGAGGATCTCCTCGAGGCGCTCGATGGTCTCCGTAACCTCCTCGTACTCGGTCTCGATCTCGGCGGCCTCCATCGACGTGAGGCTGCCGAGCTGCATCCGGACGATGTGGTCGGCCTGGGCCTGCGTGAAGTCGAAGACCTCCTTCAGCGCTTCTTTGGCGCCGTCGCGGTCCTCAGCGCCGCGGATGGTCTCGACCACGTCGTCGACCTGGTCGAGGGCCTTCAGGCGCCCCTCGAGGATGTGCGCGCGGTCCTCGGCCTCCGCGAGGTCGTGCTCGGAGCGCCGGCGCACCACCTCGCGGCGGTGGGCGACGTACTCCGCGAGCATCTCCTTCAGCGTGAGCACCTTCGGCTGGCCGTCGACGAGCGCGAGGTTGATGATGCCGAACGTGCGCTCGAGGTGGGACTCCAGCAGCCGGTTCTCAACGACGTCCGTGTTCGCGTTCTGCTTCAGTTCGATGACGACGCGCACGCCGTTCCGGTCGGACTCGTCGCGGAGGTCGCGGATACCCTCCAGTTTCCCGTCGTTGACGTCGTCGGCGATGCGTTCGACGAGCTTCGACTTGTTCTGCTGGTAGGGGAGCTCGGTGATGACGATAGTGTCGCTGCGGTCACCCTCCTCGACGTGGTACTCGGCGCGCATCCGGACGCGGCCGCGACCGGTCTGGTAGGCCTGCTTGACGTCCGAGCGCCCGACGATGTTCCCCGCCGTGGGGAAGTCGGCGCCCTTGACGTAGTCCATCAGGTCGACGACGGTGCACTCGGGGTTGTCGATGAGGTGGATTGTCGCGTCGATGACCTCGCCGAGGTTGTGCGGCGGGATGTTCGTCGACATCCCGACGGCGATGCCCGAGGACCCGTTGACGAGCAAGTTCGGGAGCGCCGCCGGCAGCACTGTCGGCTCGGTGAGGCGGTCGTCGTAGTTGGCCTGGAAGTCGACCGTGTCCTTCTCGATGTCCTCGAGCAGTTCCTCGGCGATGGGGGCCATGCGGGCCTCCGTGTACCGCATCGCCGCGGCGGGGTCGCCGTCGACGCTCCCGAAGTTCCCCTGCCCGTCGACGAGGGGGTAGCGCATCGAGAAGTCCTGGGCCATCCGCACGAGCGCGTCGTAGATGGCGGAGTCGCCGTGCGGGTGGTAGTCACCCATCGTGTCCCCGACGATGTTCGAGGACTTGCGGTGGCTCGATCCGCTCGTGATGTTCGCCTCGTGCATCGCGTAGAGGATGCGCCGGTGGACGGACTTGAGGCCGTCACGGACGTCTGGCAGCGCGCGACCCGCGATGACGCTCATCGCGTAGTCGATGTACGACTGCTCCATCTCCTCGTCGACGCGCACGTTCTTCACTCGGTCCGCCACGCCGTCGGGTACGTCAGGTGATTCCGAACTCATCTCAGATGTCCACCCACTCTGCGTCCGTCGCGTTCTCCTGGATGAACCGCTTGCGTGGTTCGACGGCGTCGCCCATCAGCACGGAGAACATCTTGTCCGCCGCGGCCGCGTCCTCGACGGTGATGCGCTTGAGGATGCGGTGCTCCGGGTCCATCGTGGTGTCCCAGAGCTGCTGGGGGTTCATCTCCCCGAGGCCCTTGAACCGCTGGACCTGCGTCGGGTTGCCATCGCACTTCTCCTCGACGATGCGCTCGCGGTCCGCTTCCGTCATCGCGTCGTACGTCTCGCCGCGGTAGCGGATGCGGTAGAGCGGCGGCTGGGCGGCGTAGACGAACCCGCCCTCCAGCAGCGGCTTCATGTGCCGGTAGAAGAACGTCAGCAGCAGCGTGCGGATGTGCGCGCCGTCGACGTCGGCGTCCGTCATCATCACGATGTTCTTGTACCGGAGGTTCTCGATGTCGAACTCGTCGCCGATGCCGGTGCCCAGCGCGGTGATGATGTGTCGCAGCTCCTCGTGTTCGAGGATGCGGTCGAGGCGGTGTTTCTCGACATTCAGAATCTTCCCGCCGAGCGGGAGGATGGCCTGGAACTCGGGGTTGCGGCCCTGCTTGGCGGAGCCACCCGCGGAGTCGCCCTCGACGATGAACAGTTCGGCGTCGTCGGGGTCTTTCGTCTGGCAGTCCGCCAGCTTCCCCGGGAGGCTCGTCGAGGAGAGCGCGCTCTTCCGGCGCGTTAGCTCCTCGGCCTTCTTCGCCGCCTTCCTCGCCTTCGCGGCCTCGACGGCCTTCAGGACGACCGCTCGCGCGGTGTCGGGGTTCTCCTCGAAGTAGGTGCCGATGCCCTCGTGGACGACGCCCTCGACGATGCCCCGGACGTCGCTGTTGCCGAGTTTCGTCTTCGTCTGTCCCTCGAACTGCGGGTCGGGGTGTTTCACGGAGATGACCGCGGTGAGGCCCTCCCGGATGTCCTCGCCCTTGAGGTTCTCGCCGTCGAGTTCCCCGAGGAGGTCGTTCTCGTTCGCGTAGTCGTTGACGACCCGCGTGAGCGCCGTCTTGAAGCCCGTGAGGTGCGTGCCGCCCTCGCGGGTGTTGATGTTGTTGGCGAACGCGTGCGTCGAGGACTGGAGGTCGTCGGAGGCCTGCATCGCGATCTCGACCTGGATGCCGTCGTCCTCGTCCTCGAAGTAGATGACGTCGTCGTGGAGCGCGTCGCGGGACTCGTTGAGGTACTCGACGAACTCCCGGATGCCGCCGTCGTACTTGAACGTCGAGGACTCGACCTCGTCGCCGCGCTCGTCCGTGAGCGTTATCTCCACGCCGGAGTTGAGGAAGGCGAGTTCGCGCAGTCGCGTCTCCAGGGTGGAGTAGTCGAAGTCCAGCGTCTCGAAGATCTCGCTGTCCGGTCGGAACCGGATGAGCGTCCCGGTGTCGTCGCTGTCGCCGAGTCGCTCGAGGTCGGTGACGGGTTCGCCGCGTTCGAACTTCTCGCGGTACTTCCCGCCGTCGCGCTCGACCTCCACGGCGAGGCGCTCGGAGAGCGCGTTCACCACGGAGACGCCGACGCCGTGGAGCCCACCGGACACCTGGTAGGACTTGGCGTCGAACTTCCCGCCCGCGTGCAGGACGGTAAGGATTACCTCGACCGCGGGGCGGTCGTACTCCTCGTGGGTGTCGACCGGGATGCCCCGGCCGTCGTCCTCCACGCTGACGGAGCCGTCCTCGTGGAGGGTCACTTCGATGTGGTCACAGTAGCCTGCCAGTGCTTCGTCGATGGAGTTGTCCACGACCTCGTACACCAGGTGGTGCAGGCCACGAGAGTCGGTGGAGCCAATGTACATCGCCGGCCGCTTCTGCACCGCCTCCAGTCCCTCGAGGACCTGGATTTGGCCAGCGCTGTACTCGGATTGTTCGGACATGAACGTTGTAGCGCCGTAGTCGCCGCATAGGTAAAAAAGCCCCGCACGCGTGCGCGCGAAACCGGGTAGGGTGACCTTATCCCCGGAGTCACTCCCGCAGACTGTAACTCGGGCGTCCGAGCGCTTCGGCGTCAGGCCGCCGACAGCGACGCGAGGTAGCCGCCGACTGCCCCCAGGCCCGCGGGAAACAGGATGGCCGCGAACAGCAGGACGTGCGGGAACGAGAGGGAGAGCGCCACGCCGTCGGTCGTCCCGGTGAAGTAAACCCCGCCGAGGACGGCCAGCGGGAGGTAGCCGAGGGTAGGCAACGCGCCGGCGAGCATCTTCGTTCGCGTGTCGGCTGGCACGATGTCCTTCACGGCGACGCTGTACCCCGTGCTGGTGAGCACTACGACGACGAGCAGCACGAACAGTTCGCCCGCGTTCGCCACCTGGGTCGCGTAGTTCAGCGTCGCGGAGCCCCCGGTGATGGGGACCAGGTGACCGCCGTAGAAGACGAATCCTAACTCGGCAACCGGCGACAACCCCGCGAACGTCCACCGGGTGAACACGCTCGTCCCGACGAGGGAGTACAGCGCGACGGACGCGAGGAACCCCGTGACGTAGGCCAGCACTCCGTTGACGAACCCGGAGACCACGGGGACGTCGCCGGAAGCCGGGGCGTCGATGTCCAGCATTCTCACAATCTCGAAAAGCGGCGAGCATAGTCGTTGTGGTCCCAGATGGTGCCCGTGAACCGGACTATCAGGCCCCGAGGACACCACTTTCACTTTCACCGAAGGTACCACGGTGGTTTTAACCTCGGAAGGGGAAAACAGAGGCACCGAATGACGTCCTTCCAGTCGACACTCGCCGAGGGAGAAGGCATCGCGGAGGAGCTAGCCGCGAGCCAGCGGGAGATCTCCATCGCCGAGTTCTTCGAGAAGAACAAGCACATGCTCGGCTTCGACAGCGGAGCCCGGGGGCTCGTCACGGCCGTCAAGGAGGCCGTCGACAACGCCCTCGACGCCACCGAGGAAGCCGGCATCCTGCCAGACCTCCTGGTAGAGATCGAGGACGCCGGGGACTACTACACGCTCGTCGTCGAGGACAACGGCCCCGGCATCACGAAAGAACAGATCCCGAAGATCTTCGGGAAGCTGCTGTACGGCTCGCGGTTCCACGCCCGCGAGCAGAGCCGCGGACAGCAGGGTATCGGCATCTCCGCTGCCGTGCTCTACTCGCAGCTCACCTCCGGGAAACCCGTCCGCATCGAGAGCCGCACGCAGGACAGCAACGTCTCGCACTACTACGAGCTCATCATCGACACGGACACGAACGAGCCCGAAATCGACATGGAGAAGGAACTCTCCGCTGCCGAGAGCAACCTCCGCGGGACCCACGGGACGCGCATCGAGATGGACATGGAGGCGAACATGCGCGCCCGCGGCCAGCTCCACGACTACATCAAGCACACCGCGGTCGTCAACCCGCACGCCCGCATCGAACTCCAGGAGCCCAAGGGTGAAATCAAGGCCGAGCGCGCGGAGGGCGCGGGCCTGCCCAAGGAGACCGAGGAGATTCGACCCCACCCCCACGGCGTCGAACTCGGGACGCTCATCAAGATGCTCGACGACACGGACTCCCACTCTGTTTCCGGGTTCCTCCAGGGGGAGTTCACGCGCGTCGGGAAGAAGACCGCAGACAACATCGTCGAGGCGTTCCTCGACCGCCACTACGGCCGCGAGATGCGCTGGCGACCGCCCGGCGTGGAGTCGGAGGTCGACCTCGAATCGGTCGTCGTCGACGCCGTCTCCAACAAGGGTGCCGCCGACACCGAGGCGTTCGCCGAGCGCGTCGTAGACGCCATCGAGGACGCCGGCCGCGTCGGCCACTCGGAACTCCAGTCGCTCGTCGCGGACGCCGCCGATGCCACCGAGAAGGAGACGGGGAAGACGTTCGGCGACACCGTCCAGCAGAACGTCGTCGAGGCGGTCTGGACCGAACTCACGGCCGACCGCGCGGACGATATCTTCGTCGCGGTCGACGCCGCGACCACCGCCCAGAAGGACGACGCCACCGTGCGCGGCCTCGCCGAGCGCATCGCCGACAAGTTTGGGGCGGATACGCCCAGCGACCGCGTCACCCGCGACCAGCTCTCGGAGTTCGTCGAGCGCGCCGCGGAGATGACCGAGGACATCGAGGACGCGACCATCGGCGACACCGCCCGCGAGAACGTCGTCCGCGAGATCTGGACGGAGATGGCGACGGTGCCCGACGACCCGCCGCTCACGCGGGAGGTCGGCGCTGACCGCGACGTCGCCAGCGACCTCCTCGCCGCGATGGAGAGCGTGCAAGTGATGGCACCCCCGACCTCGTGTCTCTCCCCCATCGACGCGGACCTGGTGGAGGCCGGCCTCCGCAAGGAGTTCGACGCGGAGTTCTACGCCGCCTCCACCCGCGACGCCGACGTCCACGGCGGCGACCCGTTCATCGTCGAGGCCGGCATCGCCTACGGCGGCGAACTCGAGGCCGAGGGCGGCGTCGACCTGATGCGGTTCGCCAACCGCGTGCCGCTTGTCTACCAGCGCGGTGCGTGTGCGATTACCGAGGTCGTCAAGGACATCGGCTGGCGGAACTACAACCTCGACCAGCCCGGTAGCTCGGGGCTCCCCCAGGGCCCGGCGGTCATCATGGTGCACGTCGCGTCGACGAACGTGCCGTTCACCAGCGAGTCGAAGGACGCCGTTGCCCACGTCCCGGCCATCGAGGACGAGATCGAGCTCGCGGTGCGGGAGGCCGCCCGCGAACTCAAGTCGTTCCTGAAGAAGAAGCGCTCGATGCGCAAGCGCCAGCAGAAGCAGAACGTCATCATGGACATCCTCCCGAAGATGGCCACGAAGGTCTCGGAGATGACCGGTCGCGAGCAGGTGAACGTGAACGACTCGCTGGCACGTATCATGAACAACGTCCTCGTGGAGCGGGAGGTCGAGGACGGGACGGTGACGCTCCGCGTGGAGAACCACGGGAGTTCCGCCGCCGACGTCGACCTCACCGACATCGTCTCCGCGGAGCCCGCCGACCCGACCGACGGCAACGTCGTGGAGATGGACGGCGAGTGGTTCGTGAAGTGGTCGCCGTCGATCTCCGGCGGCGACACCGAGACACTCTCCTACGAGGTCGATGACGCCGACGCGACCTTCGACCTGAACGTGGACGGAATCGAGGACGCCCGACTCACTCTCAACCAATGAGCTACGCAGACACCGACGACGACGCCCGAGAACGCCTCATCGCGATGGCCGAAGAGTTCTACGACCAGTTCGAGGACGGGGAGATCCCCCGGATGACCCTGCCCACGCGCTCGAAGTCCAACATCGAGTACGACGAGGACGCCAACGTCTGGGTGTACGGCGACCGCACGAGCACGCGCTCGGCGAACTCCGTGCGCGGCGCCCGGAAGCTCCTGAAGTCCGTCTACACCGTCGACTTCCTCGCCCACCAGCTCGACGACGACCGCTCCTCGACGCTGCGTGAGTTGTACTACCTCTCGGAGTCCTGGGACGAGAAGGAGGCCCAGTTCAACGACCAGAGCGAGTCCGACAAGCTCGTCGAGGACCTCGAAATCGTCTCCGGCGTGAAACGCGAGGACTTCCACATGCGCCCCGAGGAGTCCGGCGCGAAGGTCATGGGGCCGCTGCTCCTCCGCGAGCAGACCAACCGTGGCGACCGCGAGATTCACTGCCAGGACGACGTCGGCCAGGGCGGCTACCAGATTCCGAACAACCCCGACACCATCGAGTTCCTCGACTCGGACGCCGACTTCATCCTCGCGGTGGAGACCGGCGGGATGCGCGACCGCCTCGTCGAGAACGGCTTCGACGGCGAGTACAACTGCCTCGTCGTCCACCTCGGCGGCCAGCCCGCCCGCGCCACCCGCCGACTCACCAAGCGCCTCCACGACGAGGTCGGCCTCCCGGTCACGGTCTTCACTGACAGCGACCCCTGGTCCTACCGCATCTTCGGTTCGGTCGCCTACGGCTCGATCAAGTCCGCACACCTCTCGGAGTATCTCGCCACGCCGGAGGCGCAGTTCATCGGCATCCGCCCGGAGGACATCGTCGACTACGAACTGCCGACGGACCCCCTCAGCGACTCCGACATCAACGCCCTCGAGTCCGAACTCGAAGACCCGCGGTTCCAGAGCGACTTCTGGACCGAACAGATCGAGCTCCAGCTCGACATCGACAAGAAGGCCGAGCAGCAGGCGCTCGCCTCCCGCGGCCTCGACTTCGTGACGGACACTTACCTGCCCGAACGCCTCGACACCATGGGCGTCATCTAGTCGGTTCGTCTCTCTCGCCAACTTCTGCGTTCTCGGTTGCCGCCTGGGACAGATGCAAGACCGTGCGGTAGTTCCTCGGAACTATGGACCACGGCCCGGCGCTCCGCGACCACCCGATCGTGGTGGCGAGCATCTTCGGTACCATCGTCGCATCGGGTGCCTTCGAGATCGTCCCGGCGAGCACGACGCCCGTGATGGCCGACCAGCTCGGCGCGAGCGCCGCTGAGGTCAACTGGCTCGTGAGCGTCATGCTCGGCGTCGCCGTCGTCGCGAGCCTCCCCTCGGGGGCGATCGTCGACCGATTCGGGGCCCCGCGTAGTTTCGCGCTCGCGGCTGTGACGCTGGTCGTCGGTGGCGTGGTGGGCTGGCATTTCACCCGACAGGGCGCCTACTGGCCGGTGTTCTGGTCGCGGTTGGTGGCGGGAATCGGCTTCGTACTCGTCTGGAACACCGGCCTCACCGTCGTCGGACAGTTCCAGAACGCCGCGACCGCGACCGGACTGTTCACCGCCGGCGGCCCCATTGGGTTCGCGGTTGGTCACCTCACGGGACCGACCATCGTCGCGGAGTACGGCGCAGCATCCGTCTTCCTCGTCTACCCACTGCTCATGCTCCCCGCACTCGCCGGGGTGCTTCTCGCCTGGGACGACGAGCTGGCCGGCGGTGGGACCGGCGAGTTACCCTCGCTCGGCGACGTGCTGAGCGTCTCCCGGAACAACTCCGTACTGCTGGTCTGCGTGCTGGGGTTCGTCGCCTACTCACTGTACCTCTTCATCAACAGCTGGGTGCCGACGTACCTCACTGAGGAGCTTTCGCTGTCGCTCGCCCAGAGCGGCGCGCTGACCGCGATGTTCCCGCTGCTGGGCGCCATCTCCCGGGCGAGCGGTGGCGTCGTCACCGACCGGCTGTTCGGCGGCCGGACGCGGCCCGTCGTGCTCGCCTCGCTGTTCGTCTCCGGAGTCGCCGTCGCCGGCATCGCGCTCTCCTCGACGTACCTCGTGGTGGCAGCGTTCCTCTTCGTGGGCGGCTACTTCGTCCAGTTGAGTCTCGGTCTCTTCTACAGCGTCGTGCCGACCGTCGTCGCCGACGCCAACGTCACCACGGCTGTCGCGCTGCTCTCGAGTGTCGGCCTGTTCGGCGCGTTCAGCGCGCCGCTGGTCGCCGGCGCGGTCATCCAGGCGACGGGGTCGTACGCGGCCGCGTTCGGCTACGCGCTCGGGCTCACTGCCGTCGGGTTCGCCCTCGCCGTGCCGTACTTCCACGACTGACCGCAAGCGGAGGGGCCAGACAGCCTCCTCATCCCTGCTTCTCGGCGGTGCGCTCTACGCGCTCGATGGTGTCCGCAGTCTCCGAGGTCTTGTCCTCGCGAACGGTGACGAACCGGGGGAAGCGGAGCGCGTAGCCCGAGGAGTACGTCGGGGACTCCTGTATTTCCTCGTAGCCGACCTCGAAGACGACGGCGGGCTCGATATCGACAGCCTGGCCGTCCTCCGCGCGGATGTGCGGTTCGAGCAGTTCGGTGAGCTCCGCGAGTTCCTCGTCCGTGATGCCCGTGGCGACCTTCCCGATGGTCTCGAAGGCGTCGTCGTCCTCGTCGCGAGCGGACAGCAGGAACGTCCCGAGGAACGAGGCGCGTCGCCCCTCGCCCCACTCCGCTCCCGTGACGACGAGGTCCAACGTCTCCACGTCGGGTTTGCGCTTCAGCCAGTGTTTTCCGCGGTCGCCCGGTGTGTAGGCGGCGTCCGGGTCCTTCAGCATGATGCCCTCGTGACCGCTGTCGAGCGCGCGCTCCTCGAAGGCCGCTATCTCGTCGGGGTCGTCCGTGACCAGCAACTCGGAGACCGCCGACTCGTCGCCGACGACCGCTTCGAGGCGCTCGTAGCGCTCCAGGAACGGTGCTTCGAGCAGGTCGTCTCCGCCCGCGTGCAGGCAGTCGAAGGCGTTCAGTTCGACGCGAACCTCCTGGCGCATCGCCTCGACGTCGTGCTTCCGGCGGAACCGCTTGAGGATCTCCTGGAACGGGAGCGGGTCGCCGTCCGCGGAGACTGCTACCGCTTCACCGTCGAGGATGACCGGCGCTTCGACGTGCTCCTCGACGAACTCCACGACCTCCGGGAGCGCGGCGGTCACGTCCTCCATGTTCCGGGAGTACAGCGAGACGTTCTCGCCGTCCCAGTGGACCTGCAGGCGGGCACCGTCGAACTTCGTCTCGACGGCCGCCTCCGCCCACTCCTCGAGGGCGTCGGTGACTGTGCCAGCCTGGGCGAGCATCGCCTGCACGGGGCGCCCGACTTCGAGGTGCATCGCGTCGAGTCCGGACTCGCCGTCGTCGCGGGCCGTCTCGGCCACGAGGCCGTAGTCGTTGGACACCTGGAGCGCGCGCTTCACGGCGTCGACGGGCAGGTCGAAGGCCGCCGCGATGGCGTCGCGGACGGTGCCCTCGCCGACGCCGATGCGCATCTCGCCGAGCACGAGGCGCGCGAGGTAACGCGCTTCCTCGCTCGAACAGCGGTTGAACAGGCCGAACAACAGCGTGACTTTCTCGTCCTGGCTGCCGTCACCCTCGGCGGCCGCGAGCGCCTCGAGTTCCGTGAACACCGCCGTGACGGTGAGGTCGTCACCACCGCTCTCGTCGCCGAACGCCGCGAGTCCGGCCTGTCCGCCGAGGTCCAGGCTCGTTGCCACCTCGCCGATGTCGCCGGTCTCGGCGAGGCGGTCCTCGACGTCGCTCACTGAGACGTTCGTCCCCGCCGCCCGCGCGAGCGCCTCGTAGCAGAGCCGCGGACCGATGTCGAGTTTCGTCTCCGAGTGGGCCGGAAAGACTCGCCCCTGAACGAACCGCGCGACGACGCCCAGGTCGTCGTCTGCGTCGGCGAATAGGTCGGTGACGAGCGCGACCACCTCGAGGTCCGCTGGTTCGGCCTCGATGTCGGCGGCGTGGGCGGCGAACGAACCGAATTCCATCGAGTGGAGCTACCCACCTCCAGTAGGTAAATCCCGCGAACCGCGGGCGGCGCCACTTCGCCATCGTCGCCGCTTATTAGGCCCGTGACAGCGAAGGTCCCCCCATGCCAGGGTCGGACCTCGTCGACCGAGTAGGGGACGTCCTCGATGTCGACCCGGAGACGTTCCAGCAGCGGGTTCGCGAGGACGCCGAGACTATCAAGGGGGAGATAGCAGCGGGCACGTTCGACAACCCGAAGGCCATCGTCGGCCTGGAGTACGAGTTCTACGCGGTCACCGACGACTGCTCGCTCGCCAGGGTGCCACGCCGCGTGCTCTCGTTCGTCGGGTTCGAGAAGGAACTCGGCCTCCACAACGCCGAGATGACGCTGAGCCCGCAGCCGCTCAACCGACACGGGTTGGCCGCCCAGGAGGCGGAGGTGAAGGCGAACCTCGACGCAGCCACGGAGCCGATGGCCGCGGAGGGACTCCACCTCGTCAGCGACGGCATGTGGACGATTCCCCCGGAGGGCGAGACGGCCGAGAGCTACCTCACGGACAGCGTCGAGCGCGACGGGATGATGCTCGCGACGAATATGAGCGCGTCGGCCCGCTACCACGCGATGGCCAACACCGGCCAGCCGGCGGGGATGCGACTGGACGCCCCGCACGTGAGCCTCCAGGCGGACACCGTGATGCCGGAGGCGCTCATCACCTCGATCCAGCCCCACTACCAGGTGGCCCAGGCGGTCGACCTGCCCGACCGCTTCAACTACGCGCTCAGGTTCGCCGCGCCCCTGCTCGCACTCGCGGTGAACTCGCCGGTGTTCCCGCCCGACCTCTACGACGACGACGCTCGGGCAGAGGAGATTCTCCGCGACGGGTGGGCGGAGTCCCGCATCGACGTCTTCGAGACGGTGTTGAACGTCTCTGGCGAGCAGGAGAAGGTCACGTTTCCCCGCGACCTGGCGGACGTCTCGGCGGCCATCGACCGGGTCGCTACCGACGATACCATCGTCCCGATGTCGGTGTCGAAGAGCGGCCGCTTCGACGACGAGTTCGCCCACTGGCGTCGCAAACACGGCACGTACTGGCGGTGGGTCCGACCGGTGTTCGGCGGGTCATCGAAGGAGAAGGCCAACGCTCGCATCGAGTTCCGCCCGGTCGCCGGCCAGCCGACGGTGCGGGACACCATCGCCGTCCACGCGGCGTTCGCCGGCCTGCTGGAGAACCTCCCGCGGACCGACCACCCGCTCCGGGAACTCGACTGGGAGGCCGCCCGCGACAACTTCTACGACGTCGCCCGCGACGGCCTCGACGCCGAAATCGAGTGGATAACCGCAGAAGGCGACCGCGTCACCGACAGGAAAGAAATCTACACGGACTTCTTCGACCAGGCGGAGGCCGGCCTCAAACGCCGCGGCCTGTCCGAGGAGGAGGCCGCGAAGTACCTCTGGCCGCTCCGCCACCGCGCCCGCCACGCCGTCACGCCCGCCGGGTGGAAGCGCGACCGGATACGGGAGGCCCTTGACGAGGGGAGTTCCTTCGAGAACGCGGTGTACGCGATGCAGTGCGAGTACATCGAGAACCAGCGGGAGACGCTGCTCTCGGGGAGTTTCGCGGACTGGGTGGGGCGGGGCGACGAACTGGAGTAGGGCCGCAGAACAGCGACGGGTGCCGACTACAGGATGTCGTCGAACGTCTTGTGGCCGACGATGGTGATGCCGTCGGCGGTGATGCGCGTGATGTGGATGCCGTTGCCGGACGCCGTGTCGCGCTCACTGGCCGACTGGACGGCCTGGGCGCCGACGCGCTCGGCCTCCTCCATCGTCAGGTCGTCGGTGTACTCCTGTTCGAGGACACCGAGCGCGTAGGGCATTCCCGAGCCCTGCGCGGTGTACTTGTCGGACATCGAGGAGCCGCCGGGGTCGAGGCTGTAGACGTGAGCACCCTCCTCGTCGACGCCGCCCAGGATGGGCACGACGAGGAAGAACGGGCCACCACGGAGCAGGTTCGACGCCATCGTGGAGAGCGCGTTGATGGACATGTACTCGCCGCGGCGGGCCTCGTAGAGGTTGGCCTCAGCGCGGAGCGAGCGGATGAACGCCTGCGAGCCGCCGACGGAGCCTGAGATGGAGAGGGCTGCGTTGGGCTGAATCTCCTCGACCTTCTGGACGTTCTTGTTGGAGATGACGCGGCCGCCGAGGCTGGCGCGCATGTCGGAGGCCATCACGACGCCGTCCTCGGTGGTGATGCCGACGATGGTGGTGCCGGTCTTGTTGACGTTCTCCATGTCCTGCGTCGAGAAGTCGTGGTCCGGAAGGGAGCCGACTTCCGGTTCGTACGGGTTCGGGGTGTCGTCGAACCGAGCCCGGTTCCGGGCGAAGTCGGAGCCTTCGTTGGAGTTGAACATTACTGGAGGTTACCAGTCCGGGACGGATAAAACCATCTTTTCCGGGGTTCTGCGTGGTGCCGCGAATCCCGGCGAGCGAGCGTCTGCGTACCGGTCGCGTCAGTTCGCGGACCGGTAGGCGCGTTCGGTCTGTTCGACGATGCGGCCGAACGGAAGCGTGACGCCTGCCTGACGGAACAGCAACGCGACGGGTAGCAGCAGGATGCCGAGTGCGAGCGTGGACTGGTACAGCGCGAACAGTCCGAATTGGGTGATGCGGTCGAACATCGGATACCATCGCCCAGACAAGACCAGTATAAATGCATTCCGGCCTGTCGGTGCTGGCTACCCCGACGCAGTGATGCGATTAAACCCAACTTGTCCCTGGCCCAAGCTGCGGTGCCGGAAATCGTAGTCAGTCGTATGCTCGCCGTGGGTGTGCGGATGGCACTCTGTAAGTTATGAGGATAGTTCGGGTCACGTCCGCCGCGACGGGCGAACCACAAAGCACGACTTTCCCCGCGCCGATAGGAGTGTATGAGCAACTACGTCGTTGCGATGGAAGCTGCCTGGTTGGTCCGTGACGTCGAGAACTCCGACGACGCCATCGGCGTCGCCGTGAGCGAGGCCGGCAAACGGCTGAACGACAAGGACCTCGACTACGTAGAGGTCGAGGCGGGGGTCACCGGCTGTCCCGCCTGCGGGGAACCCCTGGACGCGGCGTTCCTCGCGGCGAAGACGGCGCTCGTCGGGCTCGTCCTCGAACTCACCGTGTTCAACGCCGACAGCGAGGAGCACGCCAAGCGCATCGCGAAGAGCGAGGTCGGCGGCGCGCTCCGCGACGTCCCCCTGGAGGTCATCGAGGTCATCCAGGAGGACGGCGACGAGGAGGACGCGTAGTCGCCCGAACATTTATTAATAACTGCTGGTAATCGGTTGGTATGTACCTGCCGACGCCCGACGAGTTGCGAACGCGTCGGACCTCGCTCGAGTTGACCCAGAGCGACCTCGCCGACCGCGCAGGCGTCTCACAGCCACTCATCGCCCGCATCGAGGGCGGCGACGTCGACCCAAGACTCTCGACACTGCGACGAATCGTCGAGGCGCTCGACGAGGCCGAGGGCGATATCGTCCGCGCGGGCACTCTGATGCACGAGGAAGTGATCAGCGTCGCGCCCGACGACTCCGTCAAGGAGGCCGTCGAGAAGATGCAGGAGGCCGGCTACTCCCAGCTCCCCGTCATCACGAACGGGGTCCCAGTGGGTTCTATCAGCGACAGCGACGTCGTCAGCGCGGGGAGCGACATCGCTGACCACCCCGTCCGCGAGGTGATGAGCGAGAGCTTCCCCACCGTCTCCCAGGACGCCAGCGAGGACGAGATTTCGAGCCTCCTCGACCACTACAAGGCCGTGATGGTGACCGACGACGGTGAGACGGTCGGCATCATCACGCAGGCCGACGTCGCAGCCCGGGTGAGTTAGCCCGACCGTCGCTCACCGAATCCGTCATCGTCGCGTACGGGGTCGGGCAGAAGATACTTCATTTCGCCATTCGACCTCCCAGTATGGACCGGCGTCGCTACCTCCGGCACGCCGCTGCCGCGGCCGTCGCCGCGGTGTCTGCGGGTTGTTCGTCGGACAACGACTCGCCGAGGGAGTCGGAGGCCGACCTGACTACGCCGGCCGACCCCAGGGTAAGGACGCACAGATGGGCACCGCCGGACGACAGTCTCAGCTGTGCCGACGAGGCCGTGGAGCCGATGGAGGCCGTGACCGACGAACAGTTCCCCGAGCAGTCGGACGCCCTCGAACTGACAGCTTCGACGGACACCGTCGTCATCGGTGACGAAATCACGTTCTCGCTCCGGAACGTCGGCACTGAAGTGACGAGCCTCGGCTCCATTCACACGTACGCGTTCCAGCGCCGCGACGGGGACGGCTGGGCGCCTGTCTACCACACCTTCGGGTCGGAGTGGTATAGCGCGTGGATTGGATTCTGGCCCGGTGGCGGCTACGACTGGTCATTCACCTTCGACCGAAACGGCCTGGAACGGAGGAACAGCACCAACCCGAGCTACCTCGTCTGCTCGCCGCTCGAACCTGGGACGTATCGATTCGTCCACTGGGGGTCGAGCAGGCCCGCCCTCGCGACGGAGTTCACCGCCGAAGCACCCTGAACCGTCCGACCGGAGCGCACAGGAGCCCCCGATTCATTCTGTCGGTACCGTGAGTCGTCGAGGCGGAGACTGGCAACGGGACTGGCTCAGAGCGTCAGCCCGCGAACCGCCACTTCCTCGCCTTCCTCGACCTCGCCGATCTTCTCGCCGTCCGTCGCTTCGACCAGCGAGTCGGCCTCGCTCTCCGGGAGTGCGACGACGAAGCCGGTGCCCATGTTGAACGTCCGGTGCATCTCCTCGTCGTTCACGTTCCCGGCGTCCTGTACGAACGCGAAGACGTCCTGGGCGGGCAGCGGGTCCGAGACGTCGTACCGGAACTCGCCCATCCGCTCGAGGTTCGTCCAGCCGCCGCCGGTAACGTGGGCCGCGGCGTGGGCGTCGTGGTCTCGCAGGTCCTCCAGCAGGTAGGCGTAGATGCGCGTCGGTTCGAGGAGCGCGTCGCCGACCGTCTCGTAATCGTCGCCCGGAAACGGTTCGTCGAAGCCGCCCGCGCGCTGGGCAGCCTCGCGGGCGAGCGTGAGTCCGTTCGAGTGGATACCCGAGGAGGGGAAGCCGACAAGCGCGTCCCCTGCCTCTGCCTCACCCGGGAACAGGTCGTCCTCGGTTGCGAGTCCGGCGACGGTACCCGCGAGGTCGAACCCCTTCACGACTTCCGGCATGACGGCCGTCTCGCCGCCGACGAGCGCCATCCCGGACTCCTCTGCGCCTGCGGCGAGTCCCTCGCCGAGTTCCGCCGCGCGCTGCTCGTCGGGTTCGTCGACGGCGAGGTAGTCCACGAACGCGGCGGGTGCGACGCCCGCCGCGACGAGATCGTTGACGTTCATCGCCACGCAGTCGATGCCGACGGTGGAGTAGTCGTCCATCGCCTCCGCGACGAGCAGTTTCGTGCCGACGCCGTCCGTCGCGAGCGCGAGGTAGCGGTCCCCCAGGTCCACGAGGCCCGCGTACTCGGTGGTGTCCGCGACGCCGGACACCGCACCCACGAGCGCGGCCGTCGCGGCCTCGCTCTCCTCGATGTCCACGCCCGCTTCGGCGTAGGTCAGCTCGTCGCTGGCATCCTCGTCGCTGTCAGTCATACACGGACGTGTGTATTTGGCGGCGAAAAGCGTGCCGGTCTATACGCCGAAGAACAACACGACCGCCGGGCCGATGGTCGGGACCGCCGCCGCGGCGTAGGCGACCGGACTCCAGTCGAGGACCGTTGCGCCGTCGAGCGGCCCGAACGGGATCATGTTGAAGCCCGCGAGCAGCACGTTGATGAACAGGCCCCGCTGGCCGATGTCCGGCGCGAACGGGATGACCGCCAGCGAGACGCCGGCGAGCGCGACGTTGGTCAGCGGGCCCGCGAGCGCGATGAGACCGTGCTCCTTCGGAGTGATGTAGCCGCGGTGGTGGACCGCGCCGGGCGCCGCGAAGAGGAACCCCGCGAGGCCGCCGGCGACGGCGAGCGCGAGCATCCCGTAGTCGGCGCGGAACTCCGCGTGTTGCCCGAAGTTCACCGCGACCACCTTGTGCGCGAGTTCGTGGAGGAGGAAGGCGACGCCAACCGTCGCGAGGCTGAGCGCGAACTCGGCGACGAACAGGTCGCTGACGAGCACGTCGGCCATGTTCGTCGGCGTGATGCCCCGGACGTACAGCAGGCTGAACGCGAAGCCGAGAGCGACCCACGCGATCACGAGGTCCCGTCCCTCGCGGGCGCTGACCTTCATCGGAGCAGCCCCCAGATCGCGTCGGCGCTGTTCTCGACGCCCGTCAGCATCGCGTCGGTGACCGCGCCGACGCTGTCGAAGGGGCCGCCGATGAGCGGCAGCACGACGAACGGGAACAGCGCGCTCGCGACGAAACTCCCGACGTTCGTCAGCGCCACCACCGAGATGAGGCGGAACAGCGGGACGTCCAGCATCTCGGAGACGAGCGTTCGGATGGGCGTCTCCTCGTCGCTCATGAGTTCGTTCAGCGTGGAGATGTCCGAGACGTTCACGTCGAGGTAGCGGAGTTCGACGTAGCCCGCGAACCAGCCCGGCGCGAGCAGCGGGTTGACGCTGGTCAGCCACGCCACCGCGCCGCCCACGCCCGCGCTCGTCCAGTGTGCCCCACCTAGCTTCGCCGCCCCTGCGGAGATGATACCGTTGAACAGGAACCACGCGCCGAACACCTGGAGCAACACCGTGTTGCCGACGCCCGCCATCACGAGCAGGCCGAAGAAGACGAGGAAGCCGACGGTGAACAGGAGGCCGAGCAGTTTGAACACGGAGAACCGGCTCTTCTGGACGCCGGTCAGCGACGCCATCGGCGGCAGCGTCTCGGGGTTCTCGAGGTAGCGCTCGATGCCCTCGCGGTGGCCCGCGCCGACGACGGCGACGACGTGTTTCCCCTGCTCCCGGAGCGCGACCAGGCTGTGGGCGATGTAGGCGTCCCGCTCGTCGATGAGCGCCTCCGCGCCCTCCGGGCTGAACCGCCGGAACTCCTCCATCATCGCCGAGACGACGTCGGCGTCCGTGAGGTCCTCCATCGAGAACTCCTCGACGTCCTCGGGTTCCTTGCGCACGAACACCAGCGCGAAGACGACCCCGAGGACGACCGCTCCGCCCGCGGCGAACAGCACCGCCTCCGCGAGCAGCGACAGCACGCCGACCACGTTCCCGAGCAGGCCACTCACGCCCGGCGGCGGTGGCACGAGGAACGGGCCCGCGACGATGCCGGCGACGATGCCGGCGAGGAAGCCGACGAACGCGCCGACGGCGAGGCCGAGCGTCCGGCTGTCGGTCACTCCGAGCGCGAGTTCGCCCACCAGTCGTAACTTCTCGAAGCTGCTCATCCGCGCCCAGAACCGCTGGATGGTCACCTGGATGTCGCGGTCGACGAGCGCCACGTCCGCGCCCGAGCGCTCTGCGGCGTCGACCGCGGCCTTCATGTCCGCGCCGGGTTCGATACCGAAGCGGTCGCCGAGGCGCTTCTGGACGTACGACAGCAGCCAGTACGCGAGGAACTGGAACGCCATGCTCCCCTTCAGGAGGTCGCTGGCGTCGAGGTCCTCGGGCGCCTCACCCTGCATCTGGCGGAAGCGACCCTCGTCGAGTTCGACCGCGACGACGTCGGGGTTCTCCTCCTCGACCACGCGCTCGACCTCCTCGACGCTGTCCGCGGAGACGTGGGCGGTCCCGACGACCCGGACGGAGCCCTCCTGGGTCGCCGCGGCTTCCTCGCTCATTGCTACTGACGATTGGCGGACTGGCCTTACGCTTGTCGGATACCCGTGGCGTCTGGTCCCTGCGGCCCCCGACCACTGAACCCGGGTCGCAAGGTTTCAATGCGATGGCTGCGAAGCCCCACGTATGACCGACTCGGCGCGCCTGATGGACTCGTACACGGAGATGACGGAGATGCTGCTGCCCAACGACACGAACAACCTGGGCCGGGCGCTCGGGGGCGCGGTGCTCCACTGGATGGACATCTGCGCGGCCATCGCGTCGATGCGCTTCGCGGGCAACCAGTGTGTCACCGCGTCGATGGACCACGTCGACTTCATCAGCCCCATCGAGATGGGGGAGGTCGCCGTCGTCGAGGCGTACGTCTTCGATACCGGTCGGACGAGTATCGACGTGAAAGTCGACGTGCGTGCGGAGGACCCCCGGGAGGGAACCAAGCGCAAGACCACCTCGTCGTTCTTCACCTTCGTCGCTCTCGACGACGACGGCAAGCCGACGGACGTGCCGGACCTGCGCTGTGACTCCGAGGCCGAGGAGGGACTGCGGACGGCCGCCTTCGATGCGAAGGCCGCCCAGCGAGAGGACGCCTAAGCTTTTCCCAGTCCGCGGCCTACCACCACGCGTGTCTCTCGACGCGCCAGCACCGGACCCGCCCGAGCTCGACGGCGACCCCGACGAGTACGACGACCTGACCGTTCAGGGGACCGACTATCACCGCGACGACCTCCAGGCGTTCCTCGAGGACGGCGCGTGGGCGGAGGCGTTCGAGTCGTGGGCGGCCGAGACGGACCTCGACCGCGAGGCGTTCGACGCCGCCGTCGACCTCGGCCTCTTCGAGCAGTTCGACTTCTTCTGGGACGACTTCGCCGACCGCGTTGGCTACCACGCTCCGGGCCTCCCCGAGAACTGGCGCGAGCGCGAACTCCACCCCGACCTCGACTCCTGGGGGACCGTCTCCGGCATCAACGCGTCGCTGGCGGAACTCGGCGCGGAGGTCTCCAACCATCTCAAGGAGGAGTACGTCGACTGGGAG
>Ga0136562_100246_pt1 | contig 21840 bp, 22 predicted proteins | sample AntCluMetagen312_FD_104784 | JGI IMG/M metagenome (GOLD analysis project Ga0136562, IMG submission 104784) | Saline lake microbial communities from Club lake, Antarctica - Metagenome #312 | ecosystem: Environmental > Aquatic > Non-marine Saline and Alkaline > Saline | place: Antarctica: Club lake...
CCGGAGGACGTAGTACGCCGCGCCGAGGACGAACAGGACGCCGAAGCCGACGACGAGCAGGGGTTTGTCGCTCTGCTCGTGCTCGAGGAACGCGTTCCCGGGGGCGTCGGTCGGGACGTACGCGGTGACGGTGTCCCCGGGCCCGCCGTCGATCTGGTCGCGGGCCTTCTCCCTGCTCCCGAACTCCCGCGGGAGCGTCCCGGGGTAGACGTTCGAGGAGGTGAACGTCTCCCCCTCGTAGGTGTAGTTGTACGTCGCCACTGGGCTGTACGTATCGCCCTTCCCGCTGTGTTTTTCTACGGAGACGTCGAGGAGCGTCGCATCCACCATCGTCGTGTCGTCAAGTGCCGACGTCTGGGCCTGGTAGCTGTACGCGCCGTACCCGATAGTGGCGAGACCGAGGAGGACCGCGAGGGCGACCTGGAGTCTGCTGGAGGGACCGCTGAGTTCCATGACCGATGGCTCACGACGCCCCCGGAAAAATCTGGTCGAGTAGACGAGCCCAATGCACACCCTTTTCGTCGCCAGCGTGCAACCGTGCGAGAACGATGGCAGTACAGCGTTTCGACGCGCCGACCCCGACCGAGTTCGTCGACGCGGCGAAGGCGGCGTTCCGGGACGGCGCGGTGTTGACGGTGCAGGGCCGCTGCGAGGTGGAGTACGAGGGCCGGACGAGCGGCTACCTCGGGGACGGCGACCGCCTGCTCGTGGCCAAACCAGACGGCACGTTCCTCGTCCACCAGCCGACCGGGCACAAGCCCGTCAACTGGATGCCGGGCGGCGGGACGGTCGAGGCTCGTGAGAGCGACGGCGACGTCGTGCTGCTCGCGCGGCGCACGAACCCCAGCGAGCGCGTCGAGGCCCGCATCCGGGAGGTGTACGGTGTCACGCGCTACGACGCGGAGGACGGCGCGACGTACGAGGAGTCCGGCACGGAGGCCGAGATGCACGAGTAAATCGAGGCGAACCCCGACGTGCTCGAGGAGGACCTCCGCATCGTCGAACACGAGCGCGAGACGAAGTACGGCTTCGTCGACTTCTACGCGGTCGACCGCGACGGCACGCCCGTGGTCGTGGAGGTCAAGCGTATCCAGGCGACGCTGAACCACTTCGACCAGTTGCAGCGCTACGTCGACCTCTACGAGGGAACGAACGACTCGGTTCGGGGGATGCTAGTCGCGCCGTCGGCCTCCGAGCGCGTCCAGCGCGCGCTCCGGGACAACGACCTGGAGTTCGTCGAACTCGCGGAGTTCGGCCTCGACGCGAAGGGCGCGATGGAGGCCAAGCTCACGGACTTCTGAGCCGCGTCAGGCCGCGCGGAGCCGCATCGTTACCCGGCTGCCGCCCTCGTCGCCGTCGTCGAACAAGAGGTCGCCGCCGTAGCTGTCGAGGGTCCACTTCACGAGCCACAGCCCCAGCCCGCTGCCGTGGTCGAGCTGCGTGAGTTCACGCTCGCCGAGCACCGCTTCCCGCTCGACGGCCGGAATGCCGGGGCCGTCGTCGCGGACGGCGACGTCGACGTGGTCGCCGTCCCGGGCCGCCGCCACTTCGACGTGCGGGTCCGCGCTGTCGTTGTGCTCGACGGCGTTCTCGACAAGTTCCTCGACGGCGTCCCCGAGGCGGTCGCCCGCCACGGCGGTCACGCCGTCGGCGACGTCGGTTTCGATGGTCGCGTCCGGGGTGGCCTCGCATTGGGCAGCCACGACGTCGTCGATGGTCGCCGCGAGGTCGACGTCGCGGTTCCCGGCGGACCCGTCCTCGAAGAGGTCAGTGATCGACGTGATGGTCTCGTACATCTCCGCGAGGTCCCCGCCCGCGTCGTGGATGTCGTCGGCGGTCGTCTCCGGGTCGTCGCCGTCCCGCACCCGGCTGGCGTAGCTGTAGAGGTACTGGGCCTTCGTGCGGAGGTTGTGGCGCACGAGTCGGGTGAGCACGGCGAGCTTCTGGCGCTCCCTGGCCAGCGCGGCGGCGCGGACGCGGCGCGCGTCGTTGACGCCGATGAGGAGGTGTGCGACCGCGCTCACGCCGACGACGACGGCCCCGGAGAACAGCGGCGCCGGCGGTACGGCTGCGACCGCCGCCTGGTAGACGTACAGCAGGCCGACGGCGGCGCTGGTGACGAAGACGCCGAGCGTGGTCCACCCCCCGATGCGGAGCGTCTGCGTGGTCGTGAACGACGACCGGTAGACGCCGACGCTGCCGGCCGCGAGTGCGGCCCCGACCAGCGCCCCGAACCCCGCGAGCAGGAGGCCCGACAGCGGCGGAGTCTCGGTAACGGCGTGTTCGAGAACGATACCCGCGACGGCGAGTCCGGTAGCACCGACGACCGCTGAGGCGACCGCTCGGCGAACATCGACCATGGCCCACACCGAGTACGAACGACGTTAAACGTACTGCTCCCGGCGAGTGCTTGCTGCTCTCGGAGAAGTGACGGGCGGTAGAACGACGGCGGTCCCGGTGCGCTACCGGTTGTCCGTCAGCAGGCGACGGAGGATGTCGCCGTACGCCGGTCGCGTGATGATGACCCCGATGAGCACGCCGAGGATGGTGACGATGGCGAACCCGCGGAGGTCACCCAGCGAGAGCACGGCCAGCGGCGACATCGCGATGATGGTGGTCACCGCGGCCGCGCCGATGATCCACAGCGCCTTCCGGAAGCGGCTCTGGAAGACGCGGCTGGAGGACACCTCCTCGGTCATCACCTCGTCGGCGATGATGACGAGGTCGTCCACCCCTGTCCCGATGACCGCGATGAGCCCCGCGATGTGCGAGAGGTCGAGCGCGAGCCCGGAGACCGCCGCGAACCCGAGCAGGATGACCACCTCAGAGAGCGCGGTGAACACCATCGGGATGGCGACCTTCGCCTCGCCGTAGCGGGCGAAGACGGTGAGCGCGACGGCGATCGCGGCCGCGATGCCGGTCACGAGCGACAGCGGCTTGTACCGCTCGGCGAAGCTCGGCGCGACGTAGTAGGAGTCCTCGAAGTCGAGTTCGGCCGGGAGCGCGCCGGCACGGAGGTTCACCTGCAGTTCGCGGGCCTCCTCCATGGAGTTCGCCGTGACGACGAACGTCGGGTTGCTCTCGAACTCGCCGCTCTCGATGAGGTTGGCGAGTCCGGGCCCCATGTTCGCGGAGTAGACGACCTCGCCGTCGAGCACCGTCAGCAGACAGTGACTGGTCCCCTCCTCGGCGGGGAACTGGCAGTTGCGGATGCCCTGGCTCGACGTGAACCCGTACTGCTGCATCTGGTTGGCGAACCGTTCGGCCGCCTGCGGGGTGAGCTCGACCGGGACCTGCGGCTGGCCGGTCTGGGGGTTAGTCGTCGGCGGGTCGACCTGCGCGAGGTCCTCGCTACCGAGCACCGTCGCGTTCGTCTGGTTGCCGTTCTGCGGGTAGTACGCCCACATCTCGACCTCGCCGCGGCCCTCGATGAGCCGCTGGACCTGGGAGGCGTTGCGGCCCGGCACCTCGACGACGATGTACTGCTCGCCGCCCCCGCGCGGGTTGACGTCGTAGACGGACGCGCCGGAGAAGCCGGTCTGGTCGACCTTGCTCGAGATGGTGCTGACGATGGTGTCCCGTGTCGCCTCGGTCACGCCCTGGCGGACCTGCCGTGGCTGGTAGCCGAGTTCGGTGAGCGCGGTGCGGACCTCCGCGACCGAGTTGTTCGAGTACACCTCGACGACGTCCTGGAGGGGGCGGGCGCGGACGCTACTGTTGTCCAGGGAGAGCGCCGCCGCGACCTCCTGTTCGATGGCCCGCTCGTTGTCCTCCGTGACGGTCACGTTCTCGGCGGTGACGCCGACGACGGACGCCCGCAGGCGGACGCCGCCGGAGAGTTCGAGCCCGTAGTTGAGATTCGTGGGCCGGTCGACGCTCTCGCCGTCGGCGTTCGTGCCGCTCGCGCCGATGCCGGGCGCTAACAACGCGACCGAACTGGCGAGCAGCAGGACCACGAGGAAGCTGACGCGCCAGTTCTCGCGGAGCCAGCTCATCGTGCCACCCCCTCGAATTTGTACCACCGCAGCAGCGTGACGTTCATGAGATATGTGTTCATCAGGTCAGCGGTCAGGCCGAACACGAGCACGATGCCGATGTCCGTGAGCAACTGGATGCCGAAGATGTAGGAGACGACGGACATCACGGCCATCGCGATGATGGACGTGACCGTCATCGTGACGCCGGTGCGCATCGCCCGCTCGACGCTCTCCCAGAAGCTCCCCGAGCGGCGCAGCACCTGGTTGTTGAGGAGAATGTCGGAGTCGACGCTGTAACCGATGAGCATCAGCAGCGCGGCGACGGTCCCCAGGGAGAGCTCGATGCCGAAGACGTTCATCAGCGCGAGCGGGATGACGATGTCGCTGAACGCCGAGAGCACGACGGCGATGCTCGGCACGAACGTTCGGAACAGGAGGAAGACGACGACGCTCATCCCGACGAACGCGCCCGCGACGCCGAGCAGGGCGAGCTCCTGGGTCGACTTGCCGAACGTGGCGGTGCTGCTCTGGGACTGGACGACCTCGTAGCCGGCGTCGGTGGCGGCGTTAGTGATGTCGTTCTGGACCGCCTCGTCGGTGGTCTGGAACTCGAGGAGGTAGCTGTTGCCGTCGGTACCGATGGGGCGGATGGAGGTGACGTCGTGGCCTCGGTCCGCGAACGCGGAGACGACCTCGGACTGCGAGGCGCCGGTCTCGACGACGATCTCCGTCCCACCCGTGAACTCGATACCGAGGGCGACCGGTGACCCCGTGAGGGCGAACGTCGCGCCGAGGATGGCGAGCGCGACGACCAGGACGGCCAGCGGGGGGGCGACGAGTTCCCGCATGGAGTACTGGCTGAGGTCGACCTCCGGGACCTCGAAACTGGGCATGGCTTCCGGTCGGGAGCCACGCAGGATAAGGCTTCTTATAGCCGACCGGCGAACTGGCCGACAGAGCGACCCGAGCCATTCGGCAGCAGGCACAAGAGCGTGGCAGTCCTACACGGCTGCATGACCACGAAGCACGTCACGCTCGCCTACCCGTCCGACGTGAGCAACTGGGGCCGCGACCAGTTGACGACGGACCACATGCGGGCGTACCTCAAGCGCACCCAGGGACCGGCCCGCGAGGGCGACGTCTGGGAGGTGTTCCTCGACGTCGGCTGCTGTGGGGACAGCCCGGACGTCCCCCTCCGCGTCGTAGCGATAGACGGCGACGGGGAGCTGGACGAGGAGACGGAGATCGAGTTCGTCGAGGGAGAGGCCTGTGGCGTCAAGTCGGGCTGGGAAGTGCAGAGCCAGGCGGGGCCGCAGGCAGACGAAGTTTAGCGGGCACAGAGAACGGGCAGCGGCCCACTGACTACGGCAGGTAACGCACGCTGAGGAAGTCCTCGCCGGAGCGGATTTCGACGCGCTCGATGCCGATTCTCGCGGCCCGGGCGACCGTCTGGTCGTCGATTCGGACGTCCTCGACGGCCTCTTCCACCGAGTCAGTTGGCACCGAGAGTACGTGGACCTCGCCGACGCCCGCGCGCTCCGTGGTCGTGAGTTCGCCCTCGCCGAGGTCGGCGGCCATCGTCTCGACCTGGCGCGTGGGCGCCTCCTCGCTCACCTCGACGGGGATGCGCTTGCGCTCTTCGACGTCAACGACGCTGTACGTGACGCCCATCGGGGGGTCTGGTGCGACGGTCGCCGTCAGCACCTCGCCGGCCTCGACGCCCGGGTTCTCCGAGAGCGTGTGCACCTGCGCGTCCGACACGTCGGAGAGAATCGCGGAGTCGTCGTCGGCTTCCGCGACGAAGAACGTCGCTGTCTTCTCGTCGGTCATTGTGGCTCGGTTGGCGGCCTCGCTGTTTCCCTGTTTCGACGTAAGATTGTGATACTGTGTCATACGCGGGAAGAACTGAACTCAGCATCAACGTCGTCCAGAACGCCCCGGCCATCTCGACTCCCGGGACTCGCTGTGCTCCTCACTACGTTGCGGTGCTTGCATCGTCCGGGTTCGTCGAGATGGCCGGGGCGTTCAGTCCCACCTCTTGCCAATTGACCAGCCGGAATCGGGCAGGGTTGAAAGGGGCGGTCGGCTACGGGAAGCCCGGCGAAGCAAGCAACGCAGACCGAAGGTCGAGGAGCGTGGTTCGAGAGAGCTAGGCTCTCTCGTCATCACGAAAGACGGCTGCGCCGTCTTTCGAACGACAGCGAGCCGCGCGACCGTAGCCGGCCGGGGCTTTCGAGGTAGTAGTCTCACTACCTCTCGCGGACACAGAGTCCCCGAATCTCACTGCGAGCCATAGCGGCGGTGGACGGCGTAGACGACCAGCGCGCCGACGAGCGGCACCACCGGGGAGGCCAGGCCCGGAATCGCGTAGAGGAACTCGACGACTGGCGCGAACAGCCCCGTGGGCTCCGGTCGCGCCACCAGTTCGCCGTTCGTCCGGAACTGCGGGGGCATCGACGCGACCACGCCGAAGTAGACCGAGAGGACGAACGCGTAGCCCGCGGCCCCGAGCGCGGCGTCGTACCGCGGCGCGACCGGCGTCTCGCGGCGGTGGCGCCGGGCGACCAGCAGGACGGGGCCGACCAGCGGCGCGAACACGAACAGGCCGACGACCACGTAGAACGTCCGAGAGAGCGTCAGCGACCCGCCGCGGGCGCCCGCCGTGTTGCCGACGAGCACGACCAGCGCGCCAGCCATCAGGAACGCGAAGAGGGCGCCGAGCAGACCGCTCACGACGACGTAGCTCCGGAACAGCCGGGAGTCCGACTGGCGGAACGCGTACGGGTACGCCGTGAGCAGGCCGGAGTAGCTGTCGAAGCGCCCCATCGACAGTGGGTCGGCGCCCACGGAGCAAAAGCACGGCGACTTAAGCCAACGGCTCCCCGCATAGGTCGTATGCACGTAGACCTGGGGAACGCGCTCGCCGAGACGGCGACGCCGGGGGTCCCCGAGGACGCGCTCACTCGCCTCGACGAGCGCGTCGCCGACGCACACGACCGCATCGCAGCGGGGATGGCCGACGACAAGTTCGGCTACGCCGCGCTGAACCTCCCGGAGACCGCCGACGCCGACGCCGTCCGCGAGGCCGTCGAGCCGTTCGCCGACAGCGAGACGCTGCTGACCGTGGGCATCGGCGGCAGCGCGCTCGGCGCGGCGACGCTCGTCGACGCCCTCGACTCGGACCTCGACTGCCACTTCCTCGACAACGTCGACCCCGAACACGTCACCGGCCTGCTCAACGACGTCGACCTCTCAGAGACGGCAGTCCACGTCGTCTCGCGCTCCGGGACGACCGCGGAGACGCTCGCGAACTTCCTCGTCGTCCGCGAGGCGATGGCCGACGCGGGCGTCGACTGGACCGAGCGCACGTTCGTCACCACCGGCCTCGACGGCAACCTCCGGGACCTCGCCGACGAACACGACCTCCCAGCGCTGGCAGTCCCCGAGGGCGTGCCCGGCCGGTTCTCCGCGCTCTCGACGGTCGGCCTCCCCGCGGCGGCGCTCGCCGGCCACGACGTCGAGGCGATTCTCGCGGGCGGCCGGGACGGGATGGACGCGCTCGCCGACTCGCTGTTCGACTGCCCCGCGTACGCCTACGGCGCGGTCGCGTACGCCCTCGACCAGCGCGGCGCGAGCACCAACGCGATGATGCCGTACGCGGAGGGCCTAGAGACGTTCGCGGAGTGGTTCGCACAGCTCTGGGCGGAGAGCCTCGGGAAGGACGGCCTCGGCCAGACGCCCGCGCGGGCGCTCGGCGCCACCGACCAGCACAGCCAGCTCCAGCTCTACCGCGCGGGGCCCCGGGACAAACTCGTCACGCTCGTGCGGCCCACAGAGCGCGCGGACCGCGACATCCCCGAAACCGAACTCGAGGGCCTCGACTACCTCGCGGGCCACAGCCTCGGCGACCTGCTCGACGCGGAGTTCGAGGCCACCGAGGCGAGCCTCGCCGAGTCGGGCGTGCCCAACGTCCGCGTCGAGATAGACGCCGTCGACGAGCGCTCGCTCGGCCGCCTGCTGTACGACATGGAGGCCGCCTGCATGCTCGCCGGCGAACTGTACGGCGTGGAGACGTTCACCCAGCCCGCCGTCGAGTGGGGGAAGGAGGCAGCCCGCGGCCTGCTGAGGGGGGAGGAGTGGCTGCCGGAGAAACGCCACCTCGGCGTCGAGTAGCGCGCCGCGAGCGGCACGCCTAAGCAGGCGGGGCCCGCAGCGCCGGACGTGAACGACCGGTACGCGCAGACCGTCGGGTTCGTCGTCGCGGGCGTCGGCCTCGCCGCCACCTTCCTCGACTGGGCGCCCGTCGCGGAACTCGTGACGCTGACTGCCGGCGGATTCGCGGGCCTCGCCGCGCTCGCGTTCGCGCTCCGCCGCCACGGCTCCGGCCCCGACTGGCTCGACGCCGTCGCCGCCGTCGCCGGCGGCGGCCTCGTCCTCGCGTCGGCGTACGCGATTCTGGGCATCACCGGGACCCTCCCGCGCGGCCCCCTGCTCGCACTGCTCGCCGGTCTCGCTGCCGTGAGCGCGGGCGCCGCCGCCGTCGCGGGTCTCGAGAAGGCGGGCGTCCACGAGCGCGAGCGCCGGACGTTCGTGGCGGTGGTCGTCTCCATCGCGGCGCTGCTGTTCGGCGGCCTGCTCGCGGCCGTCGTCGTCGCCTTCCTCCCGGCGAATCCGCTCGTCCAGGTGCCCGTGAACACCACCATCGCGAGCGTCGGGTACGGCATCGCGGGAATCGTGTTCGTGCGCTCGTTCGACGGCGGCATCGACGTGAGCCGCCCGGACCGGCGGGACCTGCTCGTCGCCGGCGTCGGCGTCGTCGCCATCTTCGCGGTCCACGTGCTCCTGAACGTGGTCGTATCGACGTTCTCGCTCCCCCAGAGCACCCACAGCCTCGTCGAGACGGCGAAGGCCCACCCCGAGATTCTGCCGCCGCTCGTCGTGGTGTCGCTGGTCGCCATCGGTCCGGGGGAGGAGCTGCTCGCGCGCAACGGCGTCCAGAAGTACCTCGACGGGGCGTACTCCGGGCGCGCGGCCATCGTCGCCGCGTCGCTCGTGTTCACGGGGAGCCACCTGCTGGCGTACACCGGGGCTGGCGCGCCACCGGGCGCGGTGCTCGTGACGCTCTCCCGGCTCTTCCTCGTCTCGCTGGTCCTCGGCGTGGCCTACGCGCGAACCGACGACCTGTTCGCGCCGGTCGTCGTCCACGGCGTCTACGACGCCGTCCAGTTCGGGCTCGCCTACGTCGCGTTCACGTAGCGTCTGACGCCGGGCTGACTAAGTATTACGTAGCAGTGTCGTGAATGGAAAGAGCGTGCCCCAGAAGTTCTCCGTCGTCTGTGACGATTCGCTCTCGGCGGACATCGAGGAGCTGGCCCGGGAGTACGACCTCTCGGAGCAGGAGGTGCTCCGCCAGCTCATCGAGAACGGGCTCGATGAGGTCAGCTAGCGGGGGCGTTTCCGTGAGAGGTCGCTCCCGCAGACCGGACAGCGGTCCTTCGACTCGTCGAACTCGCGGCCGCAGCCCGCACACTGGAAGTTCCAGTCGCGGCGCTCGTCGATGCCTTCCTGGGCGATGACGTCGACAGTGACGCCGAGTTCGTCGGCCACGTTCTGCATCGCGTAGTCGTCGGTGACCAGCGTCCCCCCAAGTTCGTGGGCTACCGCGAGCAGGCGCCGGTCCGTCTCGGAGAGTTCCCTGTCGTCGCCCGTCCGCTTGGCGGCGTTCCTGACCGCGCGGAGCGCCGCCTCCCCGGGCACCTGCACCTGCATCCCGCTGCCCGAGGCGGCGTCGAAGCGGAAGCCAGCGGAGTCCGTCAACTCCTCGCGGACCTCCGGCACCGACGCCGTCGGTCCGTCCACGTCGTACTCGTGGATGAACGCCGACGAGTCGAGAACGTGCACTATCGCTCGACGACGATGTAGTCCTTCACCGCCTGCACGCGTCCGACCGGTACCCGGTAGCGCCCCTGTTCGTCGGTCGGGAAGTCGATGTTCACCGTCGAGTCCTCGTGCTCCTCCACGAGGAGGTGTTCGAGTTTCCCGCTCTTCAGGTCCATCGTGATGTTGTACAGCATCCCGAGTTCGGTGCCGTCCGACCCCATCACGGCCTTCCCGGAGAGGTTCTCGGCGAGGATGTCGGCCATATCCGCTTCCACTGCCGGGATTCACATAAACCCCGCGGGGTCGTCGGACGGGCGTACGACGACTAGGGTAGTCTGCTGAGTACCCAACCGGCAGCCTGGTGGATCGAAAGGGCGAGGGTGGCTCGCGGACGAAGTGCGCGATCCGCGCGAGGGCTTTCTGGCGTTCACCGCCTACCGCTACGGTATTCAGCTGCCCAGTCACACCCATCCAGCGCATGGAACAACCCGGGTACTCGCCTGCGTTACGATGGAATTATACGATACCGCGCGCTCTGTTCGGGTAACGACCGTTCTCTCGGAGGATTCTACTATGTCCGACGCAGACACCACGGAAACCACCGGGGACCTCCGCACGCCAATCGTGGCGGTCCTCGGCCACGTCGACCACGGGAAGACCAGCCTCCTGGACAAGATACGCGGCTCCGCCGTCATCGAGGGCGAGGCCGGCGCCATCACCCAGCACATCGGCGCGACAGCCGTGCCGCTGGACGTGGTGTCGGAGGTCGCGGGCAGCCTCGTCGACCCGACGGAGTTCGACCTGCCGGGCCTGCTGTTCATCGACACGCCCGGCCACCACTCGTTCTCGACGCTGCGCTCGCGGGGCGGCGCGCTCGCGGACATCGCCATCCTCGTCGTGGACGTCAACGACGGCTTCCAGCCCCAGACCGAGGAGGCCATCCGCATCCTCAAGGACACGGGGACGCCGTTCGTCGTCGCGGCGAACAAGATAGACACCGTGCCGGGGTGGAACCCCAACGAGGACTCGCCGGTCCAGCAGACCTACGAGGCCCAGTCCGACCGCGTCAGGTCGGACCTCGACGAGAAACTGTACGAACTCATCGGCGAACTCTCCGACGCGGACTTCTCATCGGACCTCTACTGGCGCGTCCAGGACTTCCAGTCGAACATCGGCGTCATCCCGGTGTCCGCGGAGACCGGCGAGGGCGTCCCCGACCTCCTCACGGTGCTGATGGGGCTCGCACAGCGCTACATGAAGGCCGAGATGGAGGTCAACATCGACGGGCCGGGCGCCGGGACGGTCCTCGAGGTGAAAGACGAACAGGGGTTCGGGACGACCCTCGACGTCATCCTCTACGACGGCACCGTCCGGCAGGGCGACCAGATCGTCGTCGGCGGGAAGAACGACCCCATCGTGACGGAGGTGCGCGCGCTCCTGAAGCCACGCGAACTCGCCGAGATCCGGACGGAGAAGCGCTTCGACGACGTACCCGAGATGCAGGCCGCGGCCGGCCTGAAGATAGCGGCGCCCGACCTCGACGACGCGATGGCGGGCGCGCCGGTACGCGCCGTCGGCGACCGAGACGTCGAGACCGTCGTCGAGGAGGTGGAGGCCGAACTCGCGGAGGTCGCCGTCGAGACGGAGGAGGAAGGCGTCGTCGTGAAGGCCGACACGCTCGGCAGCCTCGAGGCGCTCGTCAACGCCCTCGAGGAGGCCGAGATTCCCGTGATGTCCGCGGAGGTCGGCGACGTCGCGCCCCGCGACGTGGCGATGGCGACCACCGTCGACGAGGAGAAACACCGCGTCCTCCTCGGGTTCAACGTCGAGGTGCTCGCGGCGGCCGAGCAGAAGGCCGAGAACGAGGACGTCAGACTGTTCGAGAGCGACGTCATCTACCAGCTCGTCGAGGAGTACGAGACGTTCGTCGACGAGCGCGAGCGCGAGCAGAAGGAGGCCATCTTCGAGAACATCGTGCGGCCCGCGCGGTTCCGCATCCTGAAGGACCACACGTTCCGCCAGAGCGACCCCGCCGTCGTCGGCGTCGAAGTGGTCTCCGGGACGCTGAAGCGCAACACGCCGGTCGGCCGCATCGAGGGCAACGAACTCGACCGCGTCGGCGTCGTGAAGGGCATCCAGGACCAGGGAGAGGACGTCGACGAAGCGCGGGCTGGCAACCGCGTCAGCGTCTCCATCGACGGGCCGACGGTCGGCCGCGACATCGAGGAGGGCGACGAACTGTGGGTCGACCTCCCGGAGAAACACGCGAAGGTCCTCGAGCAGGAACTCGCCGAGGAGATTCCCGCCGACGAGCGCGAGGCACTGAAGGCCTACCTCGAGATTCAGCGCAAGCGCGACCCCTTCTGGGGGAAGTGAGGCCCGGAGACTGACACGCGGCGGAGAGTAGAATGTTAGTCTCCAGCGGTCCTACGCCCCACTGCGAGGTGGATTGTATGCGAGCCGACCAGCCAATCGACAGTCGAATCGCACGTGAGCTGGGCGACTCCGTCGCGCCGACTCCCGACTACCGCAAAGAACTGCAGAACTAGCGTGCCGTCCGCGGAACGTCGTCGCCGAGCGCGGCCTTTACCTGGAGGGCGGCGCTGGCGGCGAGGCCGCGAGCGACCTCCTCGCGGTCTTCGTCGGAGATGAGGTCGTCGTCCGCGAGGTTCTCGAACTCGGGGGTGAACCCCGCGCTGACCGGGTTGCCGACCGGCGGTCGGACGGCGACGGTCACCTGGACGCCGTTGTTCCCGTCGCTGATCTCGGAGCCGACGACGAACTCGTCGGGGAGGTAGTCCCTGGTTCGGGCGGCGATCTGTGCGGTGGAGGCACGCAGCGAGCGCCGCTGGGTCGCCGTCAGGTCGGCGCTGGACTGCTCCACACCGCTGTACGGCGTGTTCCCGTGCATTGTCCCCTTATAGGACCCCCCCACGTAAAGGCCTTTTACTGTGGGAAGGATTCGCACTCAGTGAATCGGCTCGCTCCGGCCGTACGTTGCGACGACGACTGCCGCCGCGTACTCGCCGGCCGCGGCGTCCGTGCTCACCGTCCGCGTCGTCTCCCCGGTGAACGTCCAGTCCCGGAGTTCGCGGCCCGCGGCGAGGCCCGCCTGCACGCGCTCGGCCACAGTCTCGGGGTCCGTCTCGCCGGCCGCCTCGTAGAACAGTCCCGGTCCGCCCTCGCTCTCGTCCCAGGCCAGTCCCGCGCTAACTTGCCCCGGGCCCGCGGCGTTGGCGTGCGCCTGGACGACGGTCAGGCGGTTCCCCGCGGAGCCGAGGTCGGGGGCCGTCCCCACCACCTCGACGTCCGCGTCGGCGGGGATCACCGAGGAGACGGAGACGAGGTTGTAGTTGTGGAGGTTCGCGTCCGCGAGCGCGGCGTCGTAGGCCGCCATCTCGGTCGGCCCCGCGCCCGTCCCCCAGGCGATTCGGATAGTCATACCCCGGGGTAGCGGGGCGGCGAGGTAATGGGCTTCGATTCCGCGCCCGGGGAAAAGGGGAAGCTACTGGATGTAGCTCGGGTAGCTCGGGCCGAGGTCGCCGTCCTCGCCCTCGTTGACGAGCTTCGCGAAGGCGTCGTCGAAGTCCTCCCGGCGGACCTCCTGGCGGTCGTCGCGGATGGCGAACATCCCGGCCTCGGTCGTGAGGCTGGCGAGTTGTGCGCCGGAGAAGCCGTCGGTCTGCTCCGCGAGGTCCGAGAAGTCGACGTCCTCGGCGACGTTCATCTCGCCGGCGTGGATCTCGAGGATGCGCTCGCGAGCCTCGACCTCGGGGTGGGGGACCTCGATGAGGCGGTCGAAGCGGCCCGGGCGCAGGATTGCGGAGTCGAGCATGTCGAAGCGGTTGGTCGCGGCGATGATGCGGACGTCGCCGCGCTCATCGAAGCCGTCCATCTCGCTGAGCAGCTGCATCATCGTGCGCTGGACCTCCGCGTCGCCGCTCGTCTTGGAGTCCGTGCGCTTGGCGGCGACGGCGTCGATCTCGTCGATGAAGATGATGGCAGGCTCGTTCTGGTCGGCAAGCTCGAAGAGGTCCCGGACCAGCCGGGAGCCCTCGCCGATGAACTTCCGGACGAGCTCGCTGCCGGCCATCTTGATGAACGTCGCGTCGGTCTGGTTCGCGACGGCCTTCGCGAGCATCGTCTTCCCGGTGCCGGGCGTCCCGTGGAGCAGGACGCCGCTCGGCGGTTCGACGCCGACGGCCTCGAACTTCTCGGGGTTGACGAGGGGGTCCTCGACGGCCTCCCGGACCTCGCGGAGCTGCTCCTCGAGGCCGCCGATGTCGTCGTACTCAACGCTCGGGGACTGGTCGACCTCCATCGCCTGGGCGCGAGCGTCCGTCTCGCTGTCGAGGACGCGCTGAACGCTGAACGAGTCGTTGATTGCGACCCGGTCGCCGACGTCCAGCTTGTCGGAGAGCCGCGGCGACAGCTCCGTCAACACCTCCTGGTTGTTGCCGTGTTGCTTGATGACGGCGTCACCGTCGGAGGGCAGGTCCTCGACGGTGGCGAGGTACAGCGACGCCGTCTTCAGAGTCTCGTTCTCCGTCTGGAGGTGGTTGACCTCCTCGCGGAGCTCCTCCCGGCGCGACTCGACCTCGTCGAGTTGACTCTGCAGTTGCTCGTGCACTGCGAGAATCTCCCCGAAGTGGTCTTCGAGCGCGTCGAGGTGTTCTTCCGGCGGTGACTCGGGGTCGATATCGAGCGTCGGCCGGTCGGGCAATGAGGGACTACGCGACATTCGTTGCCCGTCCTAGGGGCCGGGCGTAGAAGTTCCTTTGGGTAGGCGGAACGCCTTCCGACCGCCGCACGTCAGACGGTTTTCGGGCTAGTCGCTCGTTACTCGACGAGTGTCTCGGCTTCGCCGAGGTAGTCGTCGTAGACGCCGAGCGCGCGCTCGATGGGGTCGCTCGTGGACATGTCGACGCCGGCGTCACGGAGCAGTTCGAGGGGGTACTCACTGGAGCCACGCTCGAGGAACTCGAGGTAGCGGTCGGCGGCCGGCTGACCCTCCTCGAGGATGTCCTGGACGAGCGCGACGGCGGCGGAGATGCCCGTGGAGTACTGGAAGACGTAGAAGTTGTAGTAGAAGTGCGGGATGCGCATCCACTCGCGGCGGATGTGGTCGTCGACGTCTGCGTTCGCGTAGTAGGCTTCCTTGCGCTCGCCGTACACCTCGTCGATGCGTTCGGAGGTCAGCGCCTCGCCCTCCTCGGTGAGGCGGTGGAGGCGCTGCTCGACGTCCGCGAACATCGTCTGGCGGTAGAGCGTCGAGCGGAACCGCTCGAGGTACTCGTTGAGGATGTGACGGCGGAACCGGTCGTCCTCGACGGTGTCCAGCAGGTGGTTGACGAGCAGCGCCTCGTTCACTGTAGAGGCGACCTCGGCCACGAAGATCTCGTACTGCGAGTAGACGTACGGCTGCTGTTCGCTCGTGTACTCGCTGTGGAGGCTGTGGCCGAGTTCGTGGGCCAGCGTGAACATCGAGGCGATGTCGTCCTGGTAGTTCATCAGGATGAACGGCTGGGTGTCGTACGTCCCCCCGGAGTAGGCGCCCGAGTACTTCCCGCGGTTCTCGTAGACGTCCACCCAGTTGGACTCGAGGCCCTCGGCGACCCGGTTCTGGTAGTCCTCGCCGAGCGGCGCGACGGCCTCCACGACGTGGTCCTTGGCCGCCTCGTAGCCGATCTCCGGGCTCTCGGAGTCGACGATGGGCATGTAGAGGTCGTACATCTTGAGCTCGTCGACGCCCAGGGCTTTCCGCTTCAGGTCGGCGTGGCGGTGGAGCTTGTCGAGGTTGTCGTCGACGGTGTCGACCAGGTTGTCGTACACTTCCGTCGGGATGTTGCCGCTGTCGAGGGCGGCCTCGCGGGCGGTGTCGTAGTTGCGCGCCTCCGCGAGTTTGACGTCACGCTTCATCTGGTTCTTCATCGTCGAGCCGATGGTGTTCCGGACGTCGCTGATGGTCTCGTAGAACGACTCGTGGACGGTCTGGCGGAACTCGCGGTCGGGCTCTTTCAGGAGTTTCGTGAGGTTCGCCTGCGAGATTTCGACCCCCTCGCCGTCGGGGTCCTCGACGGTCGGGAACTCGAGGTCGGCGTCCGTGAGCATGTTGTACGCGTCGCTCGGGGCGCCGAACACCTCGCTCAGGTCGCTGAGTAGCTCCTCGACCTCAGCGGAGCGGGTGTGGGGCTTCATCCGGAGCACGTCGTCGAAGTAGTGCTCGTACTCCTCGAGGCCCTCCGTGGACTCCACCATCGACTGGAGCTCCTCGCGGCTGCAGTCCTGGAGTTCGGGGTCGAAGTAGGAGCTCGCGCTCGACACGTCAGCCATCAGGCTGGCGCCGCGCGCCTTCAGCGCCTGGTACTCCTGGTCGCGGGTGTCCTCGTCCGAGCGCATCCGCCCGTAGGAGGCGACCTTCTCGGCCTCGCGGTGGATCTCGTTGCGGAGGTCGAGCGCCTCGAGGAGCGTCTCGCTGTCCTCGGTGAGGCGGCCCTCGTAGGCCTCGAGTTCGCCCAGTTCCTCGGACAGCTGCTCGTACGCCTGTTCCCAGTCCTCGTCGCTCGCGTAGATGGACTCCAGATCCCACTTGTAGTCGTCGTCTCGCTCGCCGCGTTCGGGGACGCTGCTCATACCAACCTGGTCCGTGGCAATTCGGTTAAACGTTCCCAAACGATGCGTGCGTGCCGCCAAATCGGGGCGGGAGAGGACTCCGTCGGGGCGTAGTTTTTCCCGGACGCCCCGCGTACTTCCACTCATGACCGACGAGGACGCGCGCGGCGTCGAGCGCGCGCTGGGACGGGCGTGGACCGACGAGGCGCCGTGGGACGTACTCACCGCACTCACCGAACTCGACGACCGTATGGCGGGCCACGAGGGCGAGCGCCGGGCGGCCGAACTCGCCGCCGACGCCTTCGCGGCGGCCGGCGCACGCGACGCGACCGTCGACGACTTCGACCTCACCGTCTGGACGCGCGGAGACTGCTCGCTCGCGGTGACCGAGCCCGTCGAGCGGAGCTTCGAGGCGCTCGCACTCCCGTACGCGCCTGCGGGCGAGGTGAACGGGCGACTGGTCGACGTCGGCTTCGGGACGGGGTCGGCGTTCGAGGACCGCGACATCGAGGGGTGCGTCGTCCTCGCGTCCACGGACAGCCCAGCCAGCGAGCGCCTCGTCCACCGCATGGAGAAGTACGGGCGCGCGGTCGACGGCGGGGCCGCGGGATTCGTCTTCTACAACCACAAGGACGGCCAGTTGCCGCCGACGGGGTCGCTGCGGTTCGGCGACGAGGGCGAGATTCCCGCCGTCGGCGCCTCGAAGGAGACGGGCGCGTGGCTCCAGGAGTACGCCGAGCGGGACGGCCGAGTGGCGCTCTCGGTCGACGCGACCACAGAACAGGGGACCGGTCGGAACGCCCACGCCGTCCTCGGACCCGACACCGACGAGGAGGTCGTCGTCGTCGCCCACCACGACGCCCACGACATCGCGGAGGGCGCACTCGACAACGGCTGCGGCGTCGCCACCGTGGTCGCGGCGGCGCGCGTCCTCGCCGAACTCGACCTGGACTGCAAGGTACGCGTGGCGACGGTCGGCGCCGAGGAGGTCGGCCTCCACGGGTCGACGGCGCTCGCCGACTCCCTCGACCCGGCGTCCGTCCGCGCTGTCGTAAACGTCGACGGCGCGGGCCGTTACCGGACCCTGCGGGCGTTCACGCACGGCACCGACGCGTTCGAAGCGGTCCTCGACGACCTCGCCGAGCGGACGGGCCACCCGGTCGAGGTCGACGAGAGCATCCACCCGTACAGCGACCACTGGCCGTTCCTCCGGCGGGGCGTCCCCGCCGTCCAGTTACACAGTGTCACGCCCGAACGCGGCCGTGGGTGGGGCCACACGCACGCCGACACCCGCGACAAGGCAGACTCGCGGAATCTCCGCGAGCACGGGATGCTGGCCGCGCTGCTCGTCCAGGACCTCACTCGCCGCGACGTCCCGCGGCCCGACCAGTCGGCGCTCCGCGACCAGTTGCTCGCCGCGGACGTGCGCCCCGGCATGGAGGCAGCGGGCGTCTGGCCCGCCGACTGGGAGTAGTCAGACGCCGTCCGCGACGTGGCCGGCGACCGCCGCGAGCGCGAGGCGGTCGTCCCGGAGCGCGGCGAACCGCTCGCGGGCGTGCGCCGCGGCTTCCTCGTCCACCGAGAAGTCGAGGTCGTAGTCCACGTCGTGGAGCACCAGCGGGTGCGGGTCCGCCGGCGGGACGCCCGCCCGGCCGTCGACCGGTTCCGAACCGAGTAGTTGGTCGATGCGGTCGAACGACGCGCCGGCCGCGACCTCCCGCACGAGCGAGACGACGCGGCGAACGAGTTCCCGGCAGAACCCCTCGGCGCGCAGCGTGAGGACGAGGAAGTCGCCTTCGCACACCAGTGACCCGGAGAGTGCCCGGACCGTGTTCCGGTCGTCGGGCGTGAGGTTGTGGAAGTCGTGCTCGCCGGTGAGCCGGTCCAGTGCGCGGCGGCCGCGCGAGTCGTCGGCCTCTGGACTCAAAAGGTAGTAGCTGTACTCGCGCCAGTTCGCGTCGTGGGTCGCGTGGAAGTCGGGTGGGGCGTCGGCGCTGGCCCACGCGTCGACGGGGCCGGGGAGTTCGGTGTTCAGCGCCGACGGCACGAGCCAGTCGGGTGCGTCGAACGCGATGGTTTGAGCGCGCGCCGAGACGCCCGCGTCCGTGCGACCCGCCGCGGCGTAGCCCGGGGGTTTCTCGCCCTCGAAGACGTCGAGTCGCCGGAGCGCGCCGAACAGTTCGTCCTCGACGGTCGTCACGTCCGGCTGGCGCTGGAAGCCGTAGTAGGGGCGACCGTCGTAGGCGACGCGGAACGCGCGACGGGGCATCGGCTACTCGTAGTCGTCGACTGTCGGGGCGTCCAGTTCGCCGGGGAACTCGTCGAACGGCGCGGTCACCTGGTCGCCGCTCTCCATGTGCTTGACCGTCACCTCGCCGTTCGCGAGGTCCTGCTCGCCCACGATGACGACCGTCTCCGCGTCGATGCCGTCCGCGTAGTTCATCTGCGCGCCGAAGCTCCGACCGGTCACGTCGGTGTCCACGACGTTGCCGCGGTCCCGGAGGTCACCCGCGACGCGCGCGGCCTCGGCCTCGGTGTCCCCGACCTGAAGGACGTAGTAGTCGGCGGTGAACTCGCCCTCCGGGAGCACGCCCGCGTTCTCGAGGAGCAGCCCCAGGGTGGCGTGGCCGGGCGCGACCCCGACCGCGGGCGTCGGCTGGCCGCCGAAGCTCTCGATGAGGCCGTCGTAGCGCCCGCCGCCGAACACCGACCGGCCGACCTCGCCCGTCGCGTCGAAGCACTCGAAGACGACGCCGGTGTAGTAGTCGAGCCCTCTGGCCGTGGTCAGCGAGACGTCGCAGTACTCGCGGACGCCCAGGTTCTCGGCCGCCTGGAGGACGTTCCGGAGGTTCGCGACGGCGTCGTCGACGCGCTCCGTGCCCGCGAACTCGACGAGCGCGTCCAGGTCGTCGCCCGCGAGCAGGTCGTCGAAGCGCTCGGCCTGCTCCCGGGTGAGGCCGGCGGCTTCGAGGCCGTCGACGTACTCCGCGAACTCGACCTTCTCGCGCTTGTCGACCGTCCGGATGGCTTCCTCGGTGTCGACGTCCGCGTCGAACGCCTCGAGGAGACCGCCGAGGATGTCCCGGTGGCTCACGCGGAACTCGAAGTCCTCGCTCGTCAGCCCGAGGTCGGTGAGGCCGTCCGCGACTACCGCCAGCACCTCGGCGTCTGCGCGCGGGTCGCTCGACCCGAAGATGTCGACGTTCGTCTGGTAGAACTCCCGGAACCGGCCCTGCTGGGGCTCCTCGTAGCGCCAGAACGGCCGCGTCGAGAACCACTTGATGGGCTTCTGGAGCTCCTGCTGTTTTGCCACGACCATCCGCGCCACCGTCGGCGTCAGTTCGGGCGTCAGCGCCACGTCGCGGCCGCCCTGGTCCGTGAAGGTGTAGAGCTCCTCGACGATGCCCTCGCCGGACTTGTCGACGTACATCTGCTGGCCCTCCAGGGCGGGCGTCCCGATCTCCCGGAAGCCGTACTGCCGCGCGGCGCCCTCCAGGGCGTCTATCGCCACGCGACGCGGCCCCATCTCGTCGGGGTAGAAGTCACGGAATCCCTTCAGTCGGTCGTACATAGGACGTGGTTCTCGCGTCTCGCGCTTGAATGCTTTCGTTCCGTGTTTCTCTGTGGCGTACTAGCTTTGAGTTGAGGCTGCTCTACAAAATATAGGCATAATCAGGCGTCTATTACTCTGAAACAACCCAACTCGCACTGCTATTTATCTAGCTACTTTCACGCCAGAGATTATAGAGACCGTTCGAAAACAACCAAGTAGTGCCCTCAGGTAATGGACAAGTAAACTATGCAGAATGGATTCTCCTGTTATTATAATAAGACGGTTGGCGAAAGGGACGAGAAGGTAACCGCAGTCCTCCGTATTGATGAAGGAGAGAGCGGAATTGAGATGGGGATATCACGCAAAGAGGCCACGAAGTGGGGGAGTTCGTTTGAAGTGCAGGAGGAGAGTGAACTAAAACTACAGGCATTATCTGTAGACCAAGTGTTGGGGGTTACTGGGCTACTTGAAGATTGGCTCAAATCCGAGTCACGTCCAACAACTGATGTGCAACTTACTGACGTTGGAGGCGTTCACATCCGCAAAGATTTAGATTCGTATGGCTCTCATTCTCAAACGGAGACTGAGTTCAACGACTTTACTGTCGCTGTAAGTGGACGAGACATCAAATTTTCCTACTGGTATGACACTGCTGAAGAGTGGCGAGAGATAGCTGTACCCTCTTGCGAAAACGCGAAAAGGGGAGTCTCACAGGATTACAGGAATGTACAGAATGTCTATGACACGATATACGATTTCTTCACGGTCGAATATTCGGGCCAAGTGAGTTACTTCCAGGAGGAGGAACCTGTGTCAGGGGAGAAAACGGCAGTTCATCAAATTGAGCAGATTTTTAACCAGTTTGGGGAAATCAGTATCCCGCTTCAAGAACGAAGAAGCGATAGAAAGCCTCTGACGATGGACGATGAGGCAGATGTTCAGTATCTTCTACATGGGCTTCTAAAACTCCATTTTGATGACGTTCGACGGGAGCCACATACTGAACGACACAGCTCAGTATCGCCTCGGATAGACTTCTTGATACAAAACGAGACGATAGGGGTGGAAGTAAAACGAGCCTCGCCAACCCGGCAGGAGCATTCACTTCGTAGTGAGTTGGCAGAGGACAAAGAACAGTATCGCCTTGACACGAATATTGATACCCTCCTCGTCTTTGTATTTGACCCCGAAAAACAGATTGGGAATAAGGCCGAGTTCGAAGACTCGTTTGAGCAAGAGACATCTCAGATGGAGACTCGGGTCACTGTTACGAGATGAGTTTCTTTCGGTAGTTCTGGCGGACTCGATGGCAACGGAACAGAACTTGAGGCTCTACTCGGGAACTTAGACGGCAATCAGACCAACACCGACGACAGCCAGTACCGCAGCACCCAGCCGACGTCTGAGCCCGGGCTCACCCAGCAACAAGCAACCCAGCAAGACGGCGACGATGGCCTGGGCGTTGACGAGCGTGGAAACGATGCTCGCGGGCGCGCTGGCGAACGCGAGCGCGGTGACGTGCTCGCCGACGGCGACGCCAGCGCCCGCGAGGACGAACTGGGGGAGGTAGGGGCGAATCCCGGTCGCTGGCCATCGGCGGAGGGCGAGCGGGAGGACGGCGACGGCGATACCGGCGAGGAATGTCGGCACCCAGAGGCGAGTCGGGAACGCGAAGTCGCCGAGGACGAGGCGACGGCCGATGTCGCTGGCGGCGTACAGCATCGCGGAGAGGAGGGCTAGCTGGGCGGGGCGGGCGGTGGCGGCCTTCCGGAGTGGCGTGAGGAGGTCGCCGCCCTCGTAGTTCGCGAGGTAGACCGC
>Ga0136562_100278_pt1 | contig 20479 bp, 20 predicted proteins | sample AntCluMetagen312_FD_104784 | JGI IMG/M metagenome (GOLD analysis project Ga0136562, IMG submission 104784) | Saline lake microbial communities from Club lake, Antarctica - Metagenome #312 | ecosystem: Environmental > Aquatic > Non-marine Saline and Alkaline > Saline | place: Antarctica: Club lake...
GCCTGATCTACCGACGCTGAAACGACAGATTCTGCGAGGACTGCCAACAGTCAAAGAGCCGAACATCTGGAACTACCTCTGTCCGTAACATGCGATAATTACTTATGCACGACCCTATGAGGTCAGGAAATGGCCACTGCCCATCCCTGGATCGACCACGTAGAACGAATCAAGCTCCGACAGGAGGGCGGTAATGAGATCGCCCGATCCAGGCAATCCATCGATCAGTTCGTACAGCGTATCGTACTGGTCGAGTTCCGGTGCGGGCCAGCCCCGCTCGTCGGCCAATACCCGCTTGAACCGTTCGAGGAGCGCGGGCCGAACGGTTTCCTCGGCCGAAAAGCGGGTGATCTCGCTCGGCGTGTAGTAGGCTCCGAGATCGGCGTTCTGATCGCCGGGATCGGTCGTGAGGTAGTTGATCGTCTTCTCGAAGACGTTCCCCAGAACGCTCGGATCGATGTCGGTCGGGCCGCCGTCCGCCGAGAATTCGTATCGTTCGAGCAGGGAAATGATCGACTGGAGCACGCTGTCGCGCACGTCGAAGTCGCGCTCGTCGATCGCCCCCGTGCCGTCGAGTTCGGGTCGAAAGAGGCCGCCGTTCAGGTAGGGAATATCGGCGAACACCTCGATGTCCTCGATCCCTGACTCGCGGTCGTCGGGCTTCTCGTTGAACGCATCGTAAAACAGCGGATCGAGAAACGTCTCGTACAGCGACTGCGGGTAGATGCCGTCGTCGTAGGTCTCGGCGAGCGTGTCGAGCAGGTCGGGCCGGACGATCCGCTTGTCTTCGAGGAATTTGATGAAGATCAGCCGGTTCATCAGGTCGACCGCGAACAGTCGCACGTCGTCGCCGTCGGCTTCGTCGGGTGAGACGATCCCCTCGCCGATCAGACTCCGCGCGCGGCGATCGTCGACACCCTCCTCGACGCCGAAGACGATCTCGATGTAGTCCTGGTAGAACTCGTCGGTGATCGCTTCCTGCTTCTGTTTGATGACCGCCCGCGCGTCGTCGATGATCGAAACGAAGTTGCCGTACTCGAACGTGCGAAGCAGCGTCGCGACGCGTTCGCGGTGCTCGTCGGCGAGTGCGTCTGCGGGTGGCCGTCCCCCGGTCGTCGCGTTCTCGAACAGCGCGAGGAACACGGGACGCAGATCGACCGACTCGATGACGCTGTGGGTGTAGGTGTCGGGATCGTATCGCACGAAAATCCACCGCAATCCGTCAGTGGCGAACCCAAAATCGGACTCGAACTCGCGCTGGCTCAGCCAGCTCTCGACCTGATCCAACCCGTGGCCACGGTTTTCCAACTGCTTGTTGATCGGTTCGGCCTCGATCAGGAGCCGGGACGAATCCACGTCCTCGATGTCCCTGAGCGAGATCGCGTAGTCGGCCTGTTCACCGCGTTCCGCCGAGAAGTCGCCGGCTTCGGACCCGTAGTCGTCGTAACCGAGCGCATCCAGCAGGGGTTCGATCACCCGGTTTTGGGTCAGCGGCTCCGGATCGAGTCGATCACGAGTGAAATCCGACCGCATCGTGTACCGACCCGGATCGGCCCGAAACATCTCATCGAGCGTGTCGTCGTCGATCTGCTCGCGGAGACGGTGGATGCCCTCCGCGATCGTGTCGATGACCCGCTTCTCGTCGGCGTCGGTCACCACCGTTTCGAACTCGGCGACGTCGAACGCCGTCTGTGTACCTTCGGCGGACATCGGTGAGATGGTCCGTCGTTCAGCCGACGGGGTAATCAATGTGGTCTTCTTTCCGACCGTTCACGACGGCTGCGTCGTGTCAATAAAATTTTATAGCCAAGGGAGTAGATAGATAGGCACAGAAGCACGACTACTTCTATGAGCGAATCGGCGTCGCAACCCCACGAACGAGCGTTCGAGACGTTCGCCGAACGGGCACACGAGGCGCTCGGCGACTCGATTCACGAGTTGCTGTTGTTCGGGAGCGCAGCAAAGGGCGACACGCGCGGGATCGACTCCGATGTGAACGTGTTCGTCGTCCTCGACACTACCGAGCACGCGGACGAACTCCGCGACATCGCCTACGACGTCCAACTCGAATACGGGGTCGTGGTGTCCGTCCACGCGAAGTCGAAGGCCCGCTTCGAGGAGCGCAGGGACCACCCGTTCGTCAAGAACGTACTGCGGGACGGACGCTCGTATGTCTGACTACGCTGCGGAAGAGTTGCGGGAAGCCCACGACGCGCTTTCGGACGCGGCGGTGCTGCGAGACGACGGGACCGACAAGGCCGTCGTCAACCGACTGTACTACGCCTGTTTTCACGCGGCTCAGGCCGTGCTCTACGTGAGGGAGTTCGAACCAGAGAGCCACCGCGGTGTGATCTCGTTGTTCGGTCAGGAGATCGTCCTGGAGGGCGACGCGAGCGGGGCCGACGGCCGGTTTCTGAACGAACTGCGCGACTACCACGAGTAGGCCGACGACGACCACGATCCGATCGAGGCGACCGTCGACGAACTGTTCGAGCGGACGGAGGAGTTCGTCGCCGACATGGAAACTGGTGTAGCATGGTCCGTTCGTCCGAACTCGCTCTGAAAACCCGGAACGACAGGCCGGGCATGAACAGCCTCAAGTCTCGGTAGGTCGAACCACAACCAAGAGATGTACGAACACGACGTCATCGTGGTCGGCGCGGGCGGTGCCGGCCTCCGCGCGGCGATCGCGGCCAACGAGGAGGGCGCGGATGTCGCGCTCGTCTCGAAACTCCACCCCGTGCGGAGCCACACCGGGGCCGCCGAGGGCGGGATCAACGCCGCGCTCCGGGACGGCGACTCGTGGGAGTCCCATGCCGGGGACACGATGAAGGGCTCGGACTATCTCGGTGATGCCCCGGCGATCGAGACCCTCTGCCAGCAGAGCCCGAGCGAGGTCATCCAGCTCGAACACTGGGGGATGGCCTTCTCGCGCGAGGACGACGGCCGGATGAGTCAGCGCCCCTTCGGCGGGCTCTCGTTCCCACGAACGACCTACGCCGGCGCGGAGACGGGTCACCATCTGCTGCATACGATGTACGAACAGGTCGTCAAGCGAGGAATCCAGGTCTACGACGAGTGGTACGTCACCCAGCTCGCGGTGACTGACCACGACGACCCCGAAGAACGAGTCTGTCACGGCGCGATCGCCTACGACGTCCAGACCGGCGAAGTCGAGGGATTCAAAGCCCGCAACGGCGTGATCCTCGCGACCGGCGGGCCGGGCCAGGTCTACGATCACACCACCAACGCGGTCGCGAACACCGGCGACGGGCAGGCGATGGCCTATCGTGCAGGGGTGCCCCTCGAAGACATGGAGTTCGTCCAGTTCCACCCCACCACGCTCCCCTCGACCGGGGTACTCATCACCGAGGGCGTCCGCGGCGAGGGCGGCATCCTCTACAACGCCGAGGGCGAGCGCTTCATGTTCGAGGGCGGATACGCGAACAACGACGGCGAACTCGCGTCCCGCGACGTGGTCGCCCGCGCCGAACTCACCGAGATCAACGAGGGCCGCGGGTTCGACGACGATCACGTGATGCTCGATATGCGCCACCTCGGCGAGGAGCGCATCACCGATCGACTCGAAAACATCATCCACCTCTCGGAGGACTTCGAGGGCGTCAACCCCCTCGACGAACCGATGCCAGTCAAACCGGGCCAGCACTACGAGATGGGGGGCATCGAGGTCTCCGAGAACGGCGAGACCTGCATTACGGGCCTCTACGCCGCGGGCGAGTGTGCCTGCGTCTCGGTCCACGGCTCGAATCGGTTGGGCGGGAACGCGCTGCCCGAACTCATCATCTTCGGTGCGCGCGCGGGTCGCCACGCCGCAGGCAAGGAGATGGAGCCCGCCGAAATCGAGACCGGTCCCTCCGCGAGCATCGAGCGCGCCGAGTACGACAGTCCGGTGTCGCCGGGCGCGCTCGACACCTCCGACGACGTTGCAGCGGACGGCGGCCGGACATCTGATGATGGCCGGTCTCGTCGGACGGAGTCCGACGGCGGCCGAGCGTCGGATGACGGCTCGACCGCGACCGGCGGCGCGGCGCTTTCCGGGATCGACGAGACCGTCGAGCGCACGCTCGACGCCGAGCGCGAGCGCATCGAACACATGATGGAGAAAGACGAGGGTCACCAGCACGCCGCGATCCGTGCCGAGCTTCAGGAGGCGATGACCGAGAACGTCAACGTCTTCCGGAACGAGGAGGGCCTGAAACAGGCGCTTCGGGACATCCACACGGCCCGCGAGGCCTACGACGATGTCTACGTCGACGACCCCTCCCGCACGTTCAACACCGACCTCCAGCACACCATCGAAACCAGAAACCTGATCGATCTCGCCGAAGCCATCACCCTCTCGGCGCTTGCGCGCACCGAGTTCCGTGGTGCGCACTGGCGTGAGGGCTATCAGGACCGCAACGACGACGAGTGGATCAAACACTCGATGCTCACGTGGAACGGCGGCGCACCCGATCTCTACTACAAACCGGTGATCCTCGAAGGCGAGGACAAGGAGTACGAGCCGAAGGTTCGGAGTTACTGAAGCCCACTTTTTTACTTCGGGGCCTCGCTCGCCTTCGGCTCGCTCGCGGTTCGATCGCTGGCGCTTCCCGCAACCGCACAGCACCGCCGAAGCCCTCGCTCGTTTCACTCACTCGCCCTTCATCCACCAGGCCCGCCGCGCCGCCGCACCGCCACCACAGCACCAAGCCCAAAGTCCAGCAGCGAGGACGAGAGCCGGTGAGTTGATACGGACCACGCCGTTAGAACCACCATGCGCGTTCGCGACTGGCAGGACATCTTGGAAGAAGTGACTGATTCGGGGGCTGACCCCGGCGGCTGGCGGGCGGTCGCGGGCGACCGCGACCGGGGAATCGGCGAGGATATGTATCTCGGCCACCCCTCAGCGGGCGTTTTTCAGCTCAAGACCTACGCGAAAAACCCCTTCGAGGTCCAGGGCGTCGGTACGCGGATCGCCCGGCGGATCGACGACGATCTCGACCCCCTCTTTCCGGAGGGCGATGCGGGCCGGTTCGGTGTCCAGTCGCCGATGGCCGACAAGGACGAGGCCGAGCAAGCGGCGACGGAACTCGAAAGCGTGCTCGAAACCCACGCCGACGCGCCGACGACGCCCGACGCACTCTTCGAGGACGTGATGGGCGCGCTCGACAGTCCCGCCTACGGCCCGATGGAGTACGACCAGTACGATCGCCCGGAGGGACTCGACGAGTTCGCCGACGAGTTCGAGGAAGCCGAACGCCTGCTCGACACCGAACTCGACGATCTCGTCGACGAGAACGACACCAACCACGGGTTCCAGTAGGCGTAAGTCCCACCGCCACCTCCGGCCAATATGACTGCCGAAGCCACGATCGAGGCGTACTACGACGCGCTCCGGACGGGCAACCCGCTTTCACCCTTCTTCGCCGAGTCGGAATCGATCGTCAAGTTCGGGATCACCGATCGACTCACCGGGTACGACGAGATCGAGGCGGGCCTCCGCGAGCAGACCGACACGACCGCCGACTGGACCGTCGAGAGTCACAGGTTGGAGGTGACCGAGCGCGAGTCGTATGCGTGGTTCAGCGACAGCGTCCTGATGGCGTGGCGGAGCACCGAGGACGGCGAGCACCGCGAGCACGAGACCCGCTGGAGCGGCACGCTCCGCCGACGCGACGGCGACTGGCGGTTCGTCGGAATGCACGTAAGCACCGCCGACGCCGACACGGAAAGCGAACCGAGCGCCGACGAACCCGAGGAGCGGTGATGGTCGGCCCGGTATCCAGAGAAGAGCGCCTCACTGCATCGCGCCGGATCAAAATCGGATTCATCGTTCTCGTTGGGCTCTCTGCCGGCCTCATCACACTCCAGGGCGAACCCTCTATCCTCGTCTTCGCGCTCGCAGTGTGCGTGGGACTCGTCGTCGGGGCCGTCGCGGTCTGGCTCGCCTTCCCTCGCGGCCTCGGCTTTCGGAGTTGAGCTGAACGAAACTGAACGGAGGACGAAGCCGAACGGCGGTCGAGGCCGGGTCCGAATCTATCGGGCCACGCGGTCGAGCCACTGCTCGGGCGCGTCGAGTTCAGCGTTCGTCGGCAAGTTCTCCGGTTGATCCCAAACGACGCTCGCCCCCTCGACCCCGCGGGCGTCGGCGACGGTCTCGAAAAAGGCCTTCCCGCGCTCGTACTGCCGCCGTTTCATCCCCAGCCCGAGGAGCCGACGGACGAGCTGGGAGACCGGGCCGCGCCCGCGTCGCCTGGCCTCGACCTTCTCGCGGAGGTCGGCGTACTCGTCGTCGAACGCCCGATCCATCAGGAGTTCGGCGTACCCCTCGACCGCGGTCATCGCGGCGTCGAGCTCGCGGAACGACTCGCGGTCGAGGCCGCCTTCGCCGAGTGCGTCGACCGCCCGCTCCATCCTGGCTTCGAGATGGCCCGAGAGCCACGGGGCCGCGCCGAACTCCGCGGCGTGGGTCACCTCGTGAAAGGCGATCCACCGCCGGAATCGCGCGCGCGAGACATCGAGTTCGTCGGCGACACGCTGGATGTTCGGGTGGACGAAGTAGAGCGCGTGATCGTTGGCGTCGCCTACCTCGTCTCCCGTGCCGCGACCATCTCCCTCCGCAAGCAGGAGTGGGTCGTACTGGCCGAGCACGTTGTTCGCGAGGAAGGCGAGCGCGACCGTCATCGAACCGGTGTTCGCCACCCGTGTGAGTCCGGGAGCCAGCGTCCGTCCCTCGATATCGAGAGTCCCCATGATGCGCTCGAACGTCGCGATGTTCGCGTCGATCCAGTGGTGGCGGTGCTGGACCTCGATGGTGTCGGGGAGATCGAATGAAACACCGGCGACCTCCCGAACGCGGGTGCGCGCGTCGCGAACATCGGCCGCGTAGCCCGACCGCTCGTCGGCGGTGAGCGCGAGGTCGCCCGGATCGCTGGCGGCCCGTGCGGCCTCGGTGACGGCGGCCCAGTCGATCAGCCCATCGCCGGAGGCCTCGGTCACCGCTCTGACGCTACGCAGAAGGTTCATACCGAAGGGTGTCGCCGACCGGGCAAAGGGTTTCGCCTCTACAGCTCCTCGAACTCGTTCTCGTCGTCATCGACGCCGAACTCGTCGTCGTCGCCCACCGCGAACTCGTCGTCCAGATCGTCGCCGTCGAGATACCACTTGGCGACCAGCGCGAGCCCGGCGAGCAGTCCGAGAACGAACAGCCTGCGCAGCGCGCTGCCGGACGATTCGTCGTCCGACTCGTCGGCCACGTCCTCGTCGATCTCGACGACAGTCTCGCCTGCCTCGTCGTCGTCGGTCGTCTGGACCGCACTGCCGCTGCCGCCGTCCGCACCGAGCGGGTCGACGCCGGCGTCGGGCTCGCTCTCGAACGACGTTTCGGTGTCGTCGTCGACATCGCTGTCAGTTCCGAACGACGGTTCGTCGTCGGTGTCGGATTCCGAGTCATCGGAACCCAAACCGAGACGGTCGCCCAGCAGCTTGCCGACATCGGAGCTGAGCTGGACATCGCTCGTGAGCTCGTTGTCATCGCTGTGCAGGTGGAGTTCGAGCAGGGTTAGCTTGTCTGCCATGCGTGAGTGGTTCGCGGTCCGGTGGCTTATTCGTTTGGGCTTCCAGTGCCGGTTTCGCGCTATCGGGTCATTCCTCCATCCCCGGTTCCGAGCAGTTCATACCGATCGCGTCGATACGGTGGCTGTGAACGAGAGTCAGCGAGCGTTCCTCGACGAGCTGCTCGAAACGCCGAGCCCCTCGGGATTCGAGACCCGCGGCCAGCGCGTCTGGACAGAGTACGTCGCGGGTTTCGCCGACGAGGTCCGCACCGACGACTACGGCAACGCGGTCGCGGTCCACGAGGGAGCCGCCGATGCGCCGAGCGTGGCGCTCACCGGCCACGCCGACGAGATCGGGTTCGTGGTTCGGGACATCAGTGAGGAAGGGTTCGTCCGCCTCGGTTCGATCGGCGGCGCGGACAAAACCGTCTCGCGCGGCCAGCACGTCACGATCCACGCCGACGCCGGGTCCGTTCCGGGCGTCATCGGCCAGGCCGCCATCCACCTGCGCGACGACGACGAAACCGCCGATATCGCCGAACAACACGTCGACATCGGAGCCGAAGACGGCGACGAGGCACGGGAGTTGGTCGAGATCGGTGATCCGATCACGATCGCGAGCACGGTCGAGGAACTCCACGGAACGCGACTTGCGGCCCGCGGGATGGACAACCGAGTCGGGACGTGGGCCGCAGCCGAAGGGCTCCGCCGCGCGTGCGAGGCCGATGTCGACGCCACGGTGTACGCCGTCAGCACCGTCCAAGAGGAGGTCGGTCTCCAGGGCGCGCGGATGGTGGGGTTCGATCTCGCACCCGATGCCGCGATCGTGGTCGATGTGACCCACGCCACCGACGAGCCCGCAACGCCGGGCACACGCAGTAATGGCATCGAACTCGGCGAAGGGCCGGTCGTGACTCGCGGCGGGGCGAGCCACCCAGTCCTCGTCGACGCGATGCGCGAGGCTGCCGACGCCGACGAGACGCCGATTCAGCTCCAGGCGACCGGCTCGCGGACGGGCACCGACGCCGACGCCTTCTTCACCCAGTGCGGCGGCATCCCGTCGCTGAACCTCGGGCTACCGAACCGGTATATGCACACTCCGGTCGAGATGATCGACACCGAGGACCTCGATTCGCTCGCCGCACTGCTCGGCACGTTCGCCGAACGCATCGAGGTTGACGACTCGTTCGCCGTCGAGGTGTGAGCTCGCTGTCGAGATGAGTTCGTCGCCGGCGCGTTCGCTCGACGCGAGTACGTGGCGGTACGCTTAATAGCCGAACCCAACGAGAAGGGAGTATGACCGAAGGACGGCCACTCGACGTGCTCGAAGCCACCCTCGGCGAGAGCGTGGCTGTGCGGCTGAAAGACGGCGAAATTTATACGGGGTCGCTCGCGGGCTACGACCAGCACATGAACATCGTGCTCGAACCCGCGAGCGGGGATGCGGACCCGCCGACGCCCGGCGAGGTCGGCGTCGAGACGGTCGAGAGCACAACGATTATCCGCGGCGACAACGTCGTCACGATAACACCATGACCGGGTCCGGAACGCCGAGCCAGGGGAAGAAGAATAAAACCGTACACGTGAAATGCCGCCGCTGTGGCGAAGCCTCCTACCACAAAACGAAGCAAGTCTGCGCGTCGTGTGGGTTCGGAAAATCCGCAAAACGACGCGACTACGCGTGGCAGGAGAAGGCCGGCGAGTAGATGAACGAGAAGTGCGGGGTCGTCGGCGTCTCGCTCGCCGACCGCGCCGCCGCGCGGCCACTTTACTACGCGCTGTATGCCCTCCAGCACCGCGGCCAGGAGTCGGCGGGAATCATCACCCACGACGGGTTCCAACAGCATTCACACGTCGAGATGGGACTCGTAGGCGACGCCTTCTCCGAGGATGACATCGCGGAGCTGAACGGTCCCAACGGGATCGGCCACGTCCGCTACCCGACTGCGGGCAGCGTCGACTCCTCGTGTGCCCAGCCCTTTTCAGTATCCTTTAAGAGCGGGTCGTTGGGGCTGAGCCACAACGGCAATCTCGTCAACGCGGACGCGCTCCGTGAGGAGATCGCGGGGCTGGGCCACGCCTTCACCTCCGACGGCGACACCGAGGTGATCGCCCACGACCTCGCGCGCAATCTTCTGGACGGCGATCTCGTCGAGGCGGTCGAGCGTACGATGGGCAAAATACATGGTTCGTACTCGCTCACCGTGATGCACGACGACCGCGTGCTCGGCCTCCGCGATCCGCAGGGCAATCGGCCGCTGTGTCTCGGGGAGTTGGAGGACGGCTACGTGCTCGCGAGCGAGAGCGCGGCGATCGACGCGCTCGACGGCGAACTCGTTCGTGACGTACGGCCTGGCGAGCTCGTGGTACTCGAACCCGACGGCGCGGGCTACGAGAGCCACCAACTCGCCGAGCCCGACCACACCGCGCGGTGTTTCTTCGAACACGTCTACTTCGCACGGCCCGACTCGACGATCGACGGCGAGCTGGTCTACGAGGCTCGCCGCGAACTCGGTCGACAGTTGTGGGCCGAGAGCGGCATCGATACCGATGTCGTGATGCCGGTGCCCGACTCCGGGCGGGCGTTCGCCTCGGGGTATGCAGAGGCCGCGAACGAGGGCGACGGCAGCGTGGAGTTCGCGGAGGGACTGATGAAAAATCGGTACGTGGGCCGGACGTTCATCATGCCGACCCAAGACGAGCGCGAGCGCGCGGTCCAGCTGAAGCTCAATCCCATCAAATCAACCGTCGAAGGAAAAACAGTAACTCTGATCGACGATTCGATCGTCCGTGGGACGACCTCGACACAGCTCGTCGAGCTACTCCGGGACACCGGCGCGAGCGAGGTTCACCTCCGGATCGGCTCGCCCGCGATCGTCGCACCCTGTTACATGGGGATCGACATGGCGAGCCGCGAGGAGCTGCTGGCTGCCGACCGATCGACCGAGGAGGTTCGCGAGACGATCGATGCCGACAGCCTCGCGTACATCTCGCAGGAAGCGGTCGCCGACGCGCTCGACACCCCCAGAGAGGACCTCTGTATGGGGTGTGTCACGGGTGAGTACCCCTACGACATCGCGGGCGAGGCGACCGATCGCGAAGTGTCGAGACCCACGATCGGCGGTCGCGCGAGCGCCGACGATTAGCGGACGGCCCGTTCTCATAGGGATTGTTGTGAGTCATTTCGGTATATCGCCGACACGGGGTCGGCGACTACCGGTAAACAGTCACAACAATCCCTATCAGTACACCTCATCGAGGAACGTCCGAAGGGCGTCGTTCGCCGCTTCGGGGTTCTCCGTGTTGGAGCTGTGGCCAGCCTCGGGAATGATCTCCTGGCGGGCGTCGGGAAGCGCTTCGAGCATCGATTCGGTCCGCTCGGGTTCGAGCGAGACGTCCTCCTCGCCGTGGAGCGAGAGCACGGGCGTGTCGATCCCCGGGAGTTCGTCAGTGAAATCCGGGCGATCGAGCCACGAGTGCATCTCGTGGTAGAAGGCCTCCGTGGGGTAGGTTTCCCAGCGTTCGACCCAGTGGCGAGGGAGTTCGGGGTTCGTCGAGCGCGTCGTCTCGCCGAACAGCTGGTCCCGCGCGACCTCGATCATGGCCTCGGTGAACGCGCCCTCCTCGCGGGCCTGGGCCGCCAGCTGGCGGTACTGCTCGCGCTCGGCGTCGGTGTGTGGCTCGGCGATGGTGTCGATCAACACGAGACCCGCGAGGCGGTCGGGATAGCGCTCGGCGAAGCGAAGCGTCATGAACCCGCCCATCGACATCCCGCATAGCACGAACGAATCGATGTCGAGCGCGTCGACGAGCGCAGCGGCGTCGTCGGCGAGATCGTAGAGATCGTACGGGCCGGCGTACTGGTCGGTCCGCGCCCGGAGATCGTACGCCACCGTCCGGTACTCGTCGTTGAGGGCACTGATCTGCGGGTCGAACATCGTCCGATCCATCAGCGTTCCATGGGCGAAGACGACAGGTGGGCCGTCGCCGCGGTCGGTCACGAGCGTCTCCGGCCGCCGTCGGTACCGCTCCGTGGCTATGTCGGGCTCCGGTTCGGCCATGGTACGGGTCACGTTCGCAAGTAACTTATAACCATACCGCGAGTCGGCATCGGTGCCGTGTACCCCACCGACAGAGAGGAGCGAGATGGAAGCTCTTTTAACCGATCGAGCGATACCATCGAACCGCGCGTGGGTAGCCAAGCTAGGCCAACGGCGCAGCGTTGAGGGCGCTGTCCTGTAGAGGTCCGCCGGTTCAAATCCGGTCCCACGCATTCCTGCTGCGAGCAAATTCGCGAGCAGCAGGAATCGAACGGAGAGGATTTGAACCCTGCCAGTCGCAGCCGGCGAGCGTAGCGAGCCGGACCGTCTGGCTACGGTTCAAATCCGGTCCCACGCATAGCCACCCACTTTTTGCTGCACTCGGTCGCGCGCTTCGCGCGCTCCCTCGCTGGCAAAAACTTGGGGAAAAAGCCTCCTCCTTCCCTTCGGTCAGTCGTCGGCCCGCTCACTCACTACGTTCGCTCGCGGTACAACGGCTAGCATTTCCGCGACCGCACCGCCGTCCGAGTTCGAAATCAGACAGACTACCAGACCTCTAAAAATTCGTCTACGACGGCCACGTCCTCGTCGTCGAGGTCGTACACCTCCCGGAGGATCAGGTCGTCGAGGTCCGCCTGCAACCGCTCGGCGTCCCGTTCCAGGTCCTCGATCCGGCGCTTGTCCGATTCGTACTCGTCCATCAGCGCCAGGACGTCATTCCTCGTCGGCGTTCCCAGATTCAGAATCTCCGCACGGCCGAGCCGCTTGTTCTGTGCCGTGAGAAGTTCATAGACGAACTCTCGGACCCGCTCGTTTGCAAAGGTGATGGTGTGCCCGCGCTTCAACACGACACGGGAGACGGTCCCCGAACCGTCCTCGGTCTCGTCCGCCCGGATCGGGTCCTGGCGGTAGTCGTCGTCCGCGAGGTCGATGGTCCGGGCGAGGTCGAGTACAGTACTACTGCGGTCGCCACCGAGGTAGTTACGGATGTCGGCGGTCCGGTACTCCAGGTCGGTGATCTCTTCGTGGGTCTTCTGAATCGAGGTGGCCGCCCGCCGGACCCGCTCGTCGGGTGCGTTCTCCGGCAGAACGACGGGATGGGGTTCGAGGTAGCGCTTGTTGTACGAGTAGTACTTCCCGCCGAAAACCGGCGCGATATGCTTGTGGTAGAACTCCAGCACGCGGGAGTTGAGCAGGGCGACGTAGTACAGGTACTCCGCCGAGGACGGCGCGTACTCGTCCATCAGTTGGATCCCGTACCCGCCCGCGTTCCCGCCGCCGACGAAGTAGTACTCGCCCTCGGTGTCGGCGACGAACCGGTTGTGACTGCTGAGAATGTTCGTCATGATCTTGCTGGGTGCGAACTTCGTCAAGTTCTTCGGATACACGTAGCCGTACCAGCCGTCTTCGTCCCGTAGTTTCCCCGAATCCCGCCCCTTCAGTGTCTCCTCGTGAGCTTCGAAGAACGCCCAAGCGTGAGGCATTTGTTTCGACAACGTCTGCTTTGGGATGATGTCCGCCGAACCCGCTCCGGTCGTGTATGGGAGTACCATCCATAGACCGTCCCAGTCGACACCCCACCGTTTGATTTCACGCCCTTTGAGCACCTTTTCGAGTATTTTTCTTTCGAGCGGGTAGCTCTCGTTTTCCCCGCTGGGTTCGAACTCGATTACGCCCTCGGTGTCGTGCTCGCCGACGATTTCGCCAACGTACACTGTGTTGGCGCTCGTCTGTGTTCCGACGAACACCTCGTTCGCTACCCGTCCGAGCCGGTGGTCTCCGGCACTGTCCAACTGATGACAGACTCGCGTTTCGTCGGGAGGCATCGGCTTCCAACTGTGTAGGTGCTCGTCGTCGTTGTCCGCTTTCAGTTGTGACTGCGGGTAGGTGTAGAGGTCGTATTCCGGCGTCGCTTCCGGCGTCTCCCATCGGTCGAGTTGCTGAATCTCGTCGAGTACCTCGTCTTTTTCCGCCGCGAACCGGGCGCAGTTCACCTCGTTTCCTTCCACCGCGAGACTCTCGTCGACGCAGACGATGCAGGGGTACGGTGTTGCCGCGTCGAACACCTCCGTGTCCGTGAAATCGAGAAGCTGACTGATCGGTTCCTCGGCGAGTCGATCCCGGATGACTTCGGCGTAATCGGTGGTGAACAGCCGGTTCGGACAGATGTACGCCAACTGACCGTCGTCTTTGAGCCATTCGAGGCCGCGCTCGATGAACGGCACATAGATGTCGAAGTTCTTGATCGCGCTGGCGTAGCGGTCGGCGTAGGTTGCCTTCATTCCGCTCAGGTTCTGAATACGGACGTAGGGCGGGTTCGCCACCACGAGGTCGAACGTCTCGGTGTCCTTGATGCGCTCGACCGCATCCCGGTCTTCGAGGAAGGCTCGCGCGCGGCCGTTGTAGCCTTCGAACTGCTGGAGGTTCATCTGTTCGCCCGCGGTGTCGGTGCTGCCCTGCTGTTCCTCCCGCGCGGTCGGCGAGAGGGTGTCGGCGACGTGTATCTCGAACCCCTCCATCGCGTAGTGGGGGTTCTTCTCGGTTACTGTGTCGTAGAGGTCGATGGTGCGAAAGAGGAGGTTGATCTGGGTGATGTGGACCGCGAAGGGGTTGATGTCGATGCCGTAGACGTTTTCTTCCACTCGTTCGAGGATCGTGCACGCCTCGTCGGCGTCGAGCCCGTGGACGCTCGTCTTCCCGAACTTCCGCAGGTAGTGCTGGATGAGCCGTTCGGCGACCTCGGTGAGGAAGGTACCGCTTCCGCAGGCCGGGTCGAGGACTTGCTTTCGTCCGATTCCCTCCCCAGGACGATAGTCCACCGAATCGAGCATGAACTGAACGACTTCGAGCGGCGTGTAGTATTCGCCGAGTTCCTTGCGTTCGCGCTTCGGAAGATAGTCCTCGTAGACGTGCCCGAGGATGTCGCGGTTGACGTACTCGAAATCGAAGCGATTCAGTCGCTTCAAAACCGTACCGAGCGCGTAGTCGAGATCGTCTTCGAGGTCGCGCTGGCGGCGATCCTCCTCGGCGTCGAACTGGCCGCGCTTGTCCTGTGCCACCCACCACCAATCGAAGATGCCGAGTTCGTAGAGGTCGGGATAGTGGTCGTCGATGCGGTCGTAGGTGTCCATCAGCGCGTCGAGATACGGCTGCGGTTCGTCGCGTTCGAGTTCGTTCGCCATGCCCCGCGAGGACAGCCGCGTGTGGCCGACGATTTCCTTGTCCTCGGCGATGCGCGCAAAGAGCGCTCGATTGAGGACGATATACGCCGTCTCGCGGCAGAACGCCTCCGTTGCGTTTCCGCTCTTTCCGGTGTACTCGCGCCACTCCTTCCAGTCGGGAAACGTCGTTTCGAGGAACTCCTTCGGATACGACTCGTCTCCCCGGTCGCGGTAGTCCTCGAAAAACCGTTGCAGAACCTCGGTCAGTTCGTCGAGTGACTGTTTGACCGCATCGAGGAACAGTTCGTATCCCTCGTCGTCGGTTCCCGGTTGATACTGGACCGGGACCTCTTGATACGTCTCGCGGAAGGTTTCGGCATCGCCGAACTCGACGTAGCGGTCCCGTCGAAGATAGTCCAGTTCGGCGAGCGCATCCCGTTGTGCGGACGGGAGTTCGTCCAGTTCGGTGGTCGCCACATCCTCGACGTCAAAGTCGTCGATGGCGCTGAGTTCTCGGTCGTCGGGGTCGTACCCATAGAGACGAACGGAACGGCCGTTCGTGAGTACTCCGTATTTTGCACTCCCGACGCCGTTCATGTAGGTTTCCAACTGCTCTACGTCGGCGAGATCAAGGGTGTGTGACGGTCGTTTCGTCTCACAGACCACGGTCGGAAACGGCGGCTCGCTGTCGTCATAGCAGAGAACGTCCTTGCGCTCGTCCTCGAAGTTGACGTGCCCCTCGCCTTCCGTCCGAGACCAGCCGAGAGCGTCGGTGAAGAGGTGATCCACCAGCGAATAGCGGAAATCGAACTCGCCACCCTCCTCGCGTATCTCCCCGTGGAGAGCAACGATCGCCCGATGGAGTTTCGGGACCAGCGTATCCGACATGGGCTACGGTTCCGGTCGTCCCGTCATAAAGATTCATTGGTGAGTTTCGAAACCGACAGTGCTTCAAATGTAGCACGTTCGTCAGTTCCGATTCGGTTACCGACCGATACAGACACGGGCTGACGACAGTCACGTTCCGGAAACCGGGACTGGACCGAACCGAGCAGTCAGTCCGAACCGTCGGCGATCTCCGCAATCCGATCGGTTCCTTCCTCGACGAACCCGCCGTGATAGCAGAGCGTTCGATCGACATCGCGCTCGGCGAGGCGGGCCACCGAGGACAGCGCACGATCCACGTCCGCGGTCGCGTCGGGACGTGGACCGGCGAGACCGTCCTCGCCGACGGTCAGCGCGTCCGCGGCGATCAGGAGTCGCTCGTCGGGCAGGGAGACCGAGACGTGCCCGGCGGTGTGGCCCGGTGTCGGAATCACCCTCGCGGGGCCGGCCCGTGTATGGAACGTCGCCGGGCCACCGAGTTCGAGATCGACACGCGCGGGCGGATACCGTTCCCGATCGGGCGGCCCGCCGGGATCGTCGCGACCGTCGATCGCCGGCGCATCGCGTTCGTGGGCGACGACCGTCGCCCCCGACTGCTCGACCACCCTAGAGAGGCCACCGGCGTGGTCGCCGTCCTTGTGGGTGAGAAGGACCGTCGACACGTCATCGGGATCGAATCCAGCATCGTCGAGGCGCTCGGCGAGCTGATCGACGGTTTGTGGAAGGCCTGTATCGAGCACCAGCAGTCCGCGTTCGGTTTCGATGGCCGATGGGTGCAGCGTCATCTCGCGGTCTTCGATCGTGACATCGAGCGAGAGCGCATGAACGTGTTCGGGAAGGGTCATGCTCGCCTTCGGGTTGTGTCGCGGTCGTGATAGATGTTCGTCTCGGCGCGGACGAGCCGACAGTCGACCCGTGAGGGAGCCGGTTTCAGGCGTCGCGTTCGATGACGAACCGAGTGAATGCGGCGAGGTCGTCGGCGATCTCGTCGTCGATGTCGAGCTCGCGGAGGGCGTCGCGGGCTTCGTCAGCGAGTTCGAGCGCGCGTTCGCGGGCGTAGGCCACGCTGTCGGTCTCGCGGAGGATTTCGATCGCCTCTCGGACCTCGTCGTCGGAGTTCTCGTCGGCCCAGAGGAGTTCTTCGAGCCGCGCGGCCCGCTCGGGGGCGGCCTCACTTGCGGCGTGGATCGCCATCAGGGTCTTCTTGCCCTCCCGGATGTCGTTGCCGACGGCCTTCCCGAACGCACCGCCGTCCTCGTCGGCGTTCTCGATGTCGAGGATGTCGTCGCCGATCTGGAACGCGATCGACATCCGTTCGGCGTAGCGCGCGGCGCAGCGTTCGGTTTCGTCGGACTGGCCCGTGATGAGCGCGGCGAGGCGTGCGACGATCCGGCCGAGACACCCCGTTTTGCACGCACACATCTCGAGATACTGGGCCTCGGTCATCCCGATGGCCTGCTCGTTGTGCCAGTGGATGTCCATCCCCTGGCCGAGATGGGTTCTGTTGAGTTCGTACATCAACATTTCGTAGATCGCCAGTCGGGTTTCGGCGTCGAGATCGGCGGGGTTGCGCGCGACGATATTCAGTGGGAGGAAGTACATCGCGTTGCCGGCGTTGAGCGCGATGTCGACACCGGCCTCGCGGTGGAGTGCCGGCTCGCCACGGCGCATCGTCGCGCCGTCCTCGATGTCGTCGACGATGATCGTGCCGTTGTGGATGATCTCGGGGATACACGCATAGGGGAGATACTCGTGGGGGTCTGCACCGAACCCGTCGATCAGGAGACAGCAGACGACCGCGCGCCAGCGCTTGCCGCCCCGATCGAGCAGGTTCCAGATCGGATCGGGGAGCGCGCGCTGGATGGCGACGGTCTCGTACTCGTAGGTCGGCTTGCCGAAGGCGCGGGTGACGTACTCGGTGTCGACCTCGTGGGGGAGTAGCCGTTCGATCTCCCTGTCGATGACCGGCCGCCACGCCGCGAGCACGTCGCGCATACGGTTGTGACCGGCGGCGATAGGCTAAAAAGTCTCGCTCTCCACCGGACTCCGAGTCCGGGATCGGTCCCGGCTCACTCGTCGTAGGGCCAGTCGCCGATGACCTTCATCCCTGCCGCCTGGTCCTCTTCTTCGAGCGCCGTCGCGATCTCCTCTGGGTCTTTGTGCTCGACCGCGAACCCGTCGTCGGCGAGGCGAACCATCAGTTCAGTCAGGAGGATCGACTGCTCGCGGAGGGTCCTGAGTTCGAGCTTGTCGAGCGTGTCCGCAAACGTGTGGCCCCACCCGCGCCCCTCGTCGCCCGTCTCGCTCATCAGGTGGTAGCCGGGAACGCCCCACTGGACGTAGGGCCAGTGGTCGCTGTGGGGGCCCTGGTCGGGGATGGTCGTGACCGGGTGGTCGAACTCCTCGGCCACCGCCGTCACGGCGTCGTCGAGCGCGTCGAACCCGTGAGTGTGAGCGCTGAGCGTCCGTCCACGAACGACGCCGTCATTGTTTACGATAGTTTTGATCGAACCGTGATCCCGCTCGTCGGCGTCGTGGACCGACCCCACCAAGCCGACCTCCTCGGCACCATAGACGACGACGTGGACTCGCGTGTCGAGCTCTGTTTCGCGCTCTTTGAGCGCCTTTGCCACCTCGACGACCACGGCGGTACCGGCCCCGTTGTCCGCCGCTCCCTCGGCGATGTCGTGGGCGTCGACGTGGCTCGTCAACAACACCGCCTCGTCGGTGTCGGGACCGAGGTCGGCGTGGACGTTCTGACTCGTCGCGTCGTGGATATCGGCATCGACCGAAACCTCGATCGTCTCGTCCGCCCGACGCCGCGCGATCCGCGATCCGACTTCCTTGCTCACGCCGATCGCGGGGATGTCGCCGATCGGCGAGTCGGGGGTGCCGACGCTCCCGGTCGGCGGGAGACAGCCCTCGACGTGGTTGCGGAAGACGAACGCGGCCGCACCCCTATCGACGGCGTAGTAGTACTTCTCCCGCCGGTGGATGAACCGATCGTAGTGCGAGGGAACGTTCGCGGCGGCCATCACGACCTTTCCCTCGATGTCGGTCGTCTCGAAGTCGCTCGGGAGGCCATACCCGAGGTCGACGAACTCGCCCGAAACCTCGCTGGCGGGACTCCGCGGGAGTGCGATGGTCTCGCGAGTGTCGTCGCCACCGATCGACGCGGAGCCGCGAGTCCATCCCTGGATGTCGAACTCTTCCAGATGCGCGTTCCGCGCGCCGACATCCGCCAGTGCGTCGCGCGTGGCCTCCGCAGCACGGCGTTCGCCGTCGCTACCCGCCATCCGGTCGCCGATGTCGACCAGGGTTTCGAGGTGGTTCCAGCCCGCGTTGCTGGTGAACACGTCACCGATCCACTGTGACATGGGCCACCGATCGTTCCGGCCGCCGCTTGAGGGTTCGGGAAGCGGCCATCCGATCGGCCGGCCGACCGCCACGACCCCGCAGTCTTTTGCCCCGCCGCGCGCAACGGGGACCGATGAGCGATGGCGAGCCGGCGAGGCGTCGTGAGTCGATCAGCGTCGGTGTCGTCGCCCCCGAGACCGACGCAACCGAAATCGTCGACGTGGTCGATGCGGCCGGCGGCGTCGCCCACGATGCCACCGAGACCGCCACTGACGAAACCGCCGGCGTCACCCCTGACACAATCGTTGCGGTCGGCAATGGGGGAGTTCATGAGTGTGTCGCCGCTGGCGTCGACGCTCCCGTCCTCCCGATCGATGTCGACGGGATCGCATCGCTCGCCAGCGGTGACGATCCAACTGAGATCGAGCGATTTCTCGACGACGAGTACCCGATCCGCGAACGCCCGGTGGTGGCAGTCGACACGCCGACCGCGAACGGGCGAGCGCTCCGTGATATCGCGCTCGTGACTGCCGCGCCCGCGAGCATCTCGGAGTTCGCGGTCACCGCTGGAGCCGGCACGTCCGATCACGATCCAGCGGCCGGCGAGAGTACGACACCGCTCGCGCGGTTCCGCGCCGACGGCGTGGTGGTGGCGACGCCCGTCGGCAGCCACGGCTACGCGCGTGCCGCCGGCGGACCGATCGTCGTCGAGGGCACCGACGTGGGAGCGGTGGTGCCGATCTCGCCGTTTGCGACCGATCCCGACCACTGGGTAGTGCCGCTATCGGGCGTATCGCTCACCGTCGAGCGCGACGATGTCGACGTGGAGCTGTTCGTCGACGGGCGCTCGCTGGGGAGCGTCACGCCGGAGACGCCGATCCGGATCGCCCGTGATGGAACGCTCCGGCTCGCGACCCCGAGCCGTGCGTGAGCGGCGGGAAATGGGAAAGGCTCTAATGCGATCCCGTCGGAACGCCGACCATGCAACCCCTCTCGCTGTTCGGGCCGATCGACGCGGTCCTCGGGAGCGGTGACCATCCGCTCATCCTGTACGCCCTTTTGATCCTCGCGATCGCCAACGTCATCACGCGCGCGGTCGCCCACCGATCGAACGTCAGCGACGCGCGCGAGCAGGGTGCCAACGCCATCGGTCAGCATCTGTTCCACGTCGCCTCGACGATCCTACTGATCCTCGCGTCGTTTTACCTCATGACAGTCGAGCTTCACTCAGGCGTCATTCTCTCGATCCTCGTGGTCGGGATGTTCATCACGGACTTCTTCGAGCTCGAAGCACTGCGTGTCGAGGCACGCAACGAACGCAGCCTGAGTCGGCCGAACGGGGCCATCGCCGCATCGATGGTCGTGTTGCTGTACGCAGGATTTCTCAGCGTCTTCTTCGTGGTCGCCCCGGTCTGGAACGCAATCGTCTGAGCCAGTTCAGGTCAGTCACCCGCGCGCCATTCGCGGACCAACAGCC
>Ga0136562_100290_pt1 | contig 20016 bp, 16 predicted proteins | sample AntCluMetagen312_FD_104784 | JGI IMG/M metagenome (GOLD analysis project Ga0136562, IMG submission 104784) | Saline lake microbial communities from Club lake, Antarctica - Metagenome #312 | ecosystem: Environmental > Aquatic > Non-marine Saline and Alkaline > Saline | place: Antarctica: Club lake...
CCCGTTCGCGCCGGCGCGGTCGGGTCGTCATCGTCGGGCTCGGCGAGGTCGGGACCACGGTGTACGAGGCAGTCTCGCGGGCGGGGATCGAGACCGTCGTCGTCGATCACGAGGACGACCCGGCAGTCGATGTCGTTGGCGACGCAGCCGACAAAGCCACCTTCCGGGAAGCGGGGATCGACGACGCGAACGCGGTGGTGCTCGCACTGCCCGACGACACCCTCACGGTGTTCGCCACACTGGTCATCCGCGAGCTCGCGCCCGATGTCGAGATCATTGCTCGCGCAAACGAGCCCGCCGGCATCCGGAAACTCTACCGTGCCGGTGCGGACTACGTGCTCGCGCTCGCCACCGTCAGCGGCCGGATGCTCGCCTCCACGATCCTCGACGAGGACGTGATGAGCTTCGACAAACAGATCGAGGTCGTCCGAACCCAGTGTCCCGCGCTCGGCGGCCAAACCCTCCGCGAGGCCGATGTCCGGGCCCGGACTGGCTGTACCGTGATCGCGGTCGAGCGCAACGGCGATGTCCGGACGGAGATCGGTCCCGAGTTCGAACTCCGGCCCGACGACGACCTCGTGCTGGTCGGGACCGACGACGCCATCAACCGATTCGCCGCGCGCTTCGAGTGAATCGATGGTGGGCCGAGCGCGTTATCGCCTTCATCCACTGCAATCGGCCTCTCTCGGCCGCCCCACAAAACATATGCCACCTGTTGGATCATGAGTTGGTATGCCTTCACGCATGTGTTCCGTGGCCGTCATCGTCCTCGTACTTCTCGTGGCTCTCGCCGGCTGTGGCGGTGCGGGCGGCGGTAACGATGGTGCGGCGGGCGGCGACGGTGCGGGCGGTGGTGGAGCGAGCGTCAGTAGCGCCGAGAGCGGCGGCAGTGGTGCCGAGAGTGCAGGGGCCTCTACGAGCGGTGCGGCGGCCACTGATACGGGGGCCGACAACGAGCAGGCGCTCCAACGCCGAGCGATCATCAGGACGGGCCACGTCCGGCTCGAAGTCGAGAACTTCAGTACGGCTCGACGGAACGTCACGAGTGCGACACGGCGGCTCGGCGGGTACGTCAGCGGATCGAGCCGGTCGACGCGGGGCGAGAACGGCAACCGGACCGCCGGACGGCTCGTCGTCCGTGTGCCGAGTCGGAACTTCTCCGCGCTCTACGACCGGACCCAGGCGACCGGCACGGTGCTGAGTGCGCGCACGAATTCGAGCGACGTTTCCGACAAACTGGTCGATCTCGAAGCCCGCCTCGAAAATCTCCGGGCGCAGCGCCAGCGCCTCCGCAATCTCTACGAAAACGCCACCGACACCGAAGCTGTCCTCAAGGTCCAAGAACGCCTCTCGAACACTCAATCGGCAATCGAGCGCCTCGAAGCCCAGTTACAGTCGCTTCGCGGCCAGGTCGCCTTCTCGACCATCACAGTCGAGTTCACCGAACCCGCCGACGATCCGGTCGTCGCCGGGACGTGGTACGACATCGGCGTGCTCGACGCGTTCCTGTCCTCGATCGGCGGCGTCGCCACGACGCTCCGGGCGGCGATCATCGGGTTCGCGTATCTCGCGCCGTACCTCCTCGTTTTCGGCGTCCCTCTCGTGCTCGGCTATCTCGTCTACCGACGGCGCACGGCGTCGCCGAACCCGGAGTGAGTCGGCAAGCGTTCCGACCGAAGTGGCGTTTTTGCCCGTGGCGCTCCGTGGGGTGACATGGAGAGTGACGATCCGGTCACTGTACCCGCCGGTGAGCCGGAGTGGTCGAACAAACCGACCGAGACCGCCGATCCGGAACCGTGTCCGGTCTGTGGCGTCGCGTACGATTCACTCTCAGTCCACGATGCGGGTCTCATGGTTAATCTCCTCGACAACCAGCGCTACCGGCGGGTGTGTTTCGAGCCGTGGACCGATGCCGACGGCACGCCGCTGATTCGATTCTATCATCACACCCACGATCAAGCGACGCTCGACGCCTGATCCGCGGCCCGACCGGCTGGTGGGTGTCGCTACTTGTGGCCCGACACTTCCACCGGCTCGTAGGGCGCTTCGAGATACTCGATGTCGCCCTCCGAGAGCGAGATATCGAGCGCCGCGACGGCCTCCTCCAGATGCTCGACGCTCGTGGTGCCGACGATCGGTGCGTCGACGTGCTCCTTGTGCAGCAGCCACGACAGCGCGATCTGGGCCATCGTGACGTCCCTCTCGGCGGCGATCTCCTCGACGCGTTCGTTGATCTCCCGACCGCCGCCCTCGCGGTAGGGATGTTCGTAGAGGTGCTCCTCGCTCGCGCCGCGCGCGGTCGCGTCGATTTCCTCGTGTGGCCTCGTGAGATACCCGCGTGCAAGCGGTGACCACGGGATCACGCCAACGTTTTCTTCCTGTGTGAGCGGTAGCATCTCGCGCTCCTCCTCGCGGTAGACGAGGCTGTAGTGGTTCTGCATCGTCTGGAAACGTTCGAGACCAGCCGAACGACTGGTGTGGAGCGCGTCGGCGAACTGGTGGGCCCACATCGAGGAGCCGCCGATATAGCGCACCTTCCCGCGACGTACGGCGTCGTCGAGCGCACCGAGGGTTTCCTCGATCGGCGTGTCGTCGTCCCAGCGATGGGTCTGATAGAGATCGATCGTCTCCATCCCCAGCCGGTCGAGGCTGTTCTCCAACTCCTGTTCGATGGCCTTGCGCGAGAGACCTTGGGCGTTGGGATCGTCGTCGTCCATCGGGTGGTAGACCTTGGTGGCGATCACCTGTTCGTCGCGGTCGTACCCCTCCAAGGCGTTGCCGAGCACCCGCTCGCTCTCGCCGCGGGAGTACATATTCGCGGTATCGAAGAAGCTGATTCCGAGATCGATCGCGCGCTCGATGATCTCGTGGCTCTCCTCCTCGTCGAGCACCCAGTCGCGCCACTCGGGAGTCCCGAAACTCATACAGCCCAGGCAGAGCCGACTGACCTCCATCCCCGTCGATCCGAGGGTCGTGTATTCCATGCCAAAAGCACACACCCACCAACTAAAAGCCCAGCGCTGTCCGCAAAGCGGGTTCAGAGACGACTGAATGTTCAGCGACGACTGAACAGGGAGGCACAGTTGACTCTGACGAGCCTGCACTCGCTTCGTGCCCGGCTCGCGCCGCCCACCGCTCTCGCGCGCCACCGTTGACTGAAAGCGACCCCATCTCCGACCGATGATGGAGCACGCTCCGCCGAGGAACGACAGCCGACGTTTATTACCACTCCGTTCCGTGGTCCCGACATGGCCTGGCAGGATGCGGAAGCGTCGTTCGAAAGCGAGGTTCTCGGCGAGACCACAGTTCCGAAGATGTTCGAGACGAGCGCTAGCCGAAACGCCGAATCGCCCGCCCAGCGGTACAAGGGTGGTGTCTACAACCGTTCGATCGTCGGTCCCGTTCTCCCGACCGCGCCCGACGGCGAGTACGCGAGTCTGACCTACGACGAAATGCGCCGATCGGTCCGGCGGCTCGCAGCCGGTTTTCGCGATCTCGGGGTCGAGGCGGGCGATCGGGTCGGCATCTTCGCGAACACCCGGCTGGAGTGGGCACAGACCGACTTCGCGCTCTTGGCAGCCGGCGGGGTCGTCACCACCGTCTACACGAGCTCCTCGCCCGATCAGGTCGAGTACCTTCTCGACGATCCCGACGCGACGGGTGTCGTGGTCGAGAACGAGGAACTCCTCGAACGCGTGCTGGAAGTCGAGGACGAACTCGATGTCGAGTTCGTGGTCTCGATGGACGAAATCGACGGGTACGGCGATCGTGACGACGTCCTCACGCTCGCGCAGGTCCACGAGCGCGGCGTCGGCGCGTTCGATCCCGACGCCTACGAAGGCTGGCTCGACGAGCGCTCACCCGACGACCTCGCCAGCCTGATCTACACCTCCGGCACCACCGGCCAACCGAAGGGGGTCCGGCTGACCCACCGAAACTTCAAGGCGAACGTCGATCAGGTCTACCGCCGGTTCGGTCCCCGGTCCGACAAGGGCGACACGCCCGCCATCGACACCGATTCGGAGGCGATCTCCTTCCTCCCGCTTGCCCACGTCTTCGAGCGCCTCTCGGGGCATTTCCTGATGTTCGCGGCCGGCGCGACCGTGGGCTACGCCGAGAGTCCCGACACGCTCCAGGAGGACTTCTCGCTGCTCGAACCCACGACCGGCGCGAGCGTGCCCCGCGTGTACGAGAAGCTCTACGACGCCATCCGCGACGAGGCGGCCGCATCGTCAATCCGCGAGCGGATCTTCGAGTGGGCCGTCGACGTCGGGCGCACCTACCAGGCCGCGGACTCGCCAGGCATCGGGCTCCGTGCGAAGCGCGCGGTCGCCGATCGGCTGGTGTTCGGCGAGGTTCGGGAGGCGCTCGGTGGCAACGTCGAGTTCCTCATCAGCGGTGGCGGCAGCCTCTCGCCCGATCTCGCCGAGCTCTTTCATGGAATGGGAATCCCGATCCTCGAAGGCTACGGCCTGACCGAGACCGCACCAGTCGTCAGCGTCAACCCGCCCGAGACCCCGGCAATCGGCACCATCGGGCCGCCGGTCCACGACGAGGCGGTCCGGATCGATTCGACGGTCGTGGCCGACGATCTCGCTGCGAAGAGCGGGGGTGAGGTGGGCGAACTCCTCGTCCGTGGTCCGAACGTCACCGAGGGCTACTGGAACCGACCCGACGAGACCGAGGACGCTTTCGAAGACGTCCCCGCGAGTGAAGCGAGCGGGGAGTCCGAAGAGCGGAGCTCTTCCGGTAGGTGGTTCCGGACCGGTGATGTCGTCGAACAGCGTTCGGATGGGTATATCGCGTTTCGCGAGCGATCGAAACAGCTTTTCGTGCTCTCCACAGGAAAGAACGTCGCGCCGGGCCCGATCGAGGATTCGTTCGCCCAGCACGCGGCGGTCGAGCAGTGTATGGCGGTCGGCGACGGCGAGAAGTTCGTCGGTGCGCTGATCGTGCCGAACGAGGCCCAGATCCGCGAGTGGGCCGACAACGAGGGTGTTTCCCTCCCCGACGATTCGCCGGGCCTCTGTGAGAACGCGCGCGTTCAGGAGCACATCCAAGAGACCGTCACGACCGTCAACGAGAGCTTCGAGGAGCACGAACGGATCAAGAAGTTCGTGCTGGTCCCCGAGGAGTTCACCGAGGACAACGACCTCCTGACGCCAACGATGAAGAAGAAACGCCGGAACGTCCTTGACCACTACGGCAACGAGGTCGACCGGCTCTACGGACGGTAGGTCAGGATCGTTCGTGACGCCGGCGAGGAGTGAGTGCGCTTATATATGGGGGTCTCTTGAAAAACGCCATATGGAGGGGTGTGAGTGGCAACTGGCGGCGCTGGGCTGATCGCGCTCATCGCGGGGATCATCGCGCTCGGGATCGTCTCCCAGGTGCTCGGTGATCGGTTCCGCGTGCCGAGCATCATCTTCCTGTTGTCGGTGGGGCTCCTTCTCGGGCCGTTGTCCGGGCTCGTCCTTGCCGAACGGATCATCACCGTCGACACGTTCGGCGGCGCGCTCCCGGTGATCGTCGGCCTCGCGGTCGCGATCATCGTGTTCGAGGGGGCCTTTCACCTGCGGATCGAGGACCTCCGACAGGCCTCCTCGGCGTCGTTTCGGCTTGTCACTCTTGGAGCAGCGATCTCGCTCGTCGGCACCGCGGCTGTGGTCCACTACGCACTTGCGACGGCGTGGGACATGGCCTTCCTGATCGGCGCGCTCCTGGTTGCTACTGGCCCGACCGTGATCTCGCCGATTCTCGACGTGGTGCCGGTCCGCGATCGGGTCGGAACCGCACTCGAAACCGAGGGGATCGTCAACGATGTCACCGCCGCGATCCTCGCGGTCGTGGTGTTCGAGGTCGTCGTCCTCGGTGACACGTTCGGCACCGCCGACATCATCGTCGAGTTCGTCATGAAGCTTGGCAAGGGGATCATCGTCGGCGCGGCGGTCGCCGGCGCGCTCTGGTATCTGCTGCGGTACGTCGATCTCTCGCCGGGCAACGCCCCCCGGAATGCCCGCCTGCTGGTGCTCGCTGGCGCGCTGGTGGCGTACGGCCTCGCGAACGTCTGGACTTCCGAGGCCGGCATCGCGGCGGTCGCGACCGCCGGGATCATTGTCGGCAACCTCGACATCCCGTACGAAAAGGAGATCACCGACTTCAAGGGCGATGTCACGCTGATCGTCCTTTCGTTCGTGTTCATCGCGCTCGCCGCGCTGCTCAACTTTCAGGACCTCCCGCTCGGTCTCGGCGGTTTCGCGGTCGTGGTGGTCGTGGCGCTCGTGCTCCGGCCTCTCCTCGTGTTCCTCTCGACCACCGGCGATCGGTTCACCCGCGAGGAGCGCGTGTTCATGGGGTTGGTCGGGCCGCGGGGGATCATCCCGGCCTCGGTGGCGACGCTGTTCGCAGTCCGGCTTCAGACGGCGGGGCTCGACACCGCGGCGACGACGCTCGTTGGGACCGTCTTCCTCGTGATCTTCGCGACAGTCGTCGTCGAGGGCGGACTCGCCAGATACTTCGCGGAGTATCTCGATGTGATCCCTATGCGCGCGCTCATCGTCGGCGGCGGGAAGGTCGGCCGAGACCTCGCGACACGGCTTGACGCCCGCGGTGAGAACGTCGTGATCGTCGAGAACGACGAGTCGATCGCCACGACCGCCCGGAACGACGGGTTCGCGGTCCACGTCGGTGACGGCACCGACAGCGACGTGTTGCGGGCGGCGGGGGCCGAAAACGCCTCGACGGTCGTCGCGACGACCGGTGACGACGACGTGAATCTCCTTGTGGCGCAGCTCGCGGCCACCACGTTCGACACCGAGCAGGTCATCTCGCGGGTCAACCGTCCGGAGAACGTCGATGCCTTCGAGGAGCTCGATGTCGAGACGATCTCCTCGACGATGGCCACCTCGTGGGCGATCGACAACCGGATCGAACGCCCCGCACTCTGGAACTGGATGACTGAACTCGGCCGATCGGGCGATGTTCAGGAGTTCGAGGTCACCGCCGAGGATGTCGCGGGCAAGACCATCGCGGAGCTCGGCGACGGGATCCCCGAGGGCTGTCTGATCGCGCTCGTGAGCCGCGACGGCGAGAACATGGTGCCCGACGGCGATTTCGATCTCCAACAGGGCGATCGGATCACGCTCGTCGGACAGAACGAGTCGGTCGATGAGGCGCTCGAACGGTTTCATCCCGCAGATTAACAACGACCTTTTGCTACGCTCGGTCGCTCGCGCTGCTCGCTTCCTCGCTCGCAAAATGTCGATCAAAAGCCTGCGTCCCTCCCTGCGGTCGGTCCTTGGCCCGCTCGCTCACTTCGTTCGCTCGCGGTAGAACTGCTTGCACTCTCCGCGACCCACCCGCACAGCACCGCCGAAGCCCTCGCTCGCGTTGCTCGCTCACGGGTCGTCCCTCCCCGTTCGCGCGTTCGGCGGTGCTCACTCCGTTCGCACCGCCCGACGCTCGCCCTTCATCCGCCAGGAGAGCAGCGCTCGCCTGAGCCCTGCGTTCGCTCTGCGAACACAGGACGCCAGGCACCGCAACCACAACCCGCACAGCCGCAACGCCGAGGACGCACTCGCGCGCCTTCGTCCCTCTTGGGGGTGTCATAGAACAATTCACACGGCAACTCATTTCGAAGAGAATCGTAGCGAATTATTCGACGAGTAGGTCTGCATACTCGCCGATGTAGAGGACAAGTCAAACTTCGTTTCCAGTTTCGGGGTACCACCAGCCGAAGTGCCGGAATAGCACAAAAACACCGGTCAACACAATTACCACGATGAGGATGTTGACCAACACGGTGGCGATAAGTGAGACGCCCGTTAGGTCAGTCGTTGAGTACGTTAGCACAGCAGAAAGCAGAGACAGACTTAGAACGATAGAGACTGCTGTTGAGTTAAATCTCGTGGGTTCTACACGAACTTGGAACGCGGTCGAACGTTGGAGGCTCATCGCAATTCCCCAGGCCGCGAGGAAGCCGAATCCCGCGATGACCGCGAGCGACGGATCAAACCGAAGAGTACCTAACTCGAGAATGTACTCGCCTGGTTGGACGATGACGAAAGCCACGAGAACCCCGACCGCACCAACCACGAACATGGCAACGTCTGGACGATCCATATGCGATGGTCATTTCTCGACATCATATGCCTTGCTGAACTGAACACAAGGCCATCTATACTGAGTGATTCGTTGGGAGCAGCACAGTGGGTATGAGAACCATTCTATGACACCCTCCCCTCTCGACTACTGTTCGATCCTTCACTCTATCCGCACTCTGGCGGGGGAAACCGACGGAAGATGAGACGGTCGGATTGTGCTATCGGACCATTTATCCTGCCGCGCGAACGGATACTACCATGATTCGTCCGTCGTGCAGTCCCGACATTGCATCCCCTTCGATGGCGACACACGCTCTCACTCTCCCGGTGAGCGTCGTCACCCCATGACCGCCGCGAAAGACCTCTTTGACACAGTAGTGCTTCCGGTCGCGAGCCCCGAGGACGCACGCACCACCTGTGCGGGCGCGGCGGCCCACCTCCGGCGGGCGAGCGGTCGTGCGGTCGTCGTCCACGTGATCGAGAAGGCCGGCGGCGCGCCCGACAAGGCCTCTGTCGAACAGCGCAAGGAGGGTGCAAAGGAGACGTTCGCGGCCGCGCGCGAGGCGTGTGACGCAACCGAAATCACGGTCGAGACACGCTTGGAGTACGGCACCGACGTGGCCGAGACCGTCTTCCGCGTCGCCGACGACGTGGATGCGAGCGCGATCGCGTTCACTCCCCGCGAGGGAAGTCGGTGGCTCAAACTCCTCTCGGGCGACGTCGCGAACGCGCTGATCAGCGAGAGCGAGCGACCAGTCGTCGTGCTGCCCGACCACGTGACCGATGCCGATCCGACCGACAGCGCGGCCGAGGACGGAGGCGGCGGTGGCTGACGAGGAGCTTGCGAAGGACCTCGGCCCGCTCGCGGCGCTGACCATCGGGATCGGCACCATGATCGGCGCGGGCATTTTCGTCCTCCCAGGTCCGGCGGTCGCCGAGGCCGGCCCGCTGGTGGCGGCCGCGTTCGTGCTCGGCGGCGCGATCGCACTCCTCACCGCCCTCTCGGCTTCCGAACTCGGCACCGCGATGCCAAAGGCCGGTGGCGCGTACTACTACGTCAACCACGCGCTCGGTCCGCTGTTCGGATCGATCGCGGGATGGGCAAGCTGGATCGGGCTGGCCTTCGCCTCGGCGTTTTACATGGTCGGCTTCGGCCGATACGTCAGCGAATTCCTCTCGGTACCGGGAATCGACCTCGCTGTCGTCGTACTGCCGCCGGCGAAGGTCATCGCGCTCGCCGGCGCGGTGTTGTTCGTCGCGGTGAACTACGTCGGCGCGAAAGAAACTGGTCGTCTCCAGAACATCATCGTCCTCACGCTGGTGGTCATCCTCGCGGTGTTCACCCTCGCTGGCCTGCCGAACGCCGACCTCTCGACGCTGCGCCCGATTGCCCCCTTCGGATACGGACCGCTGTTGCCCGTGACGGGCCTCATCTTCGTTTCCTTCATGGGATTCGTCCAGATCACCTCCGTCGCCGAGGAGATCAAAGATCCCGGCAGGAACCTCCCCCGCGCTGTCATCGGGAGCGTCCTCATCGTCACGGCCATCTACGCGCTGGTGCTCGCTGTCCTTCTCGCCGTGGCCGAGACGTCGGTGGTGGCGAACAACGACACCGCCGTCGTCGATGTCGCCCGAATGCTGATGGGACCGATTGGCGCGGCCGTCCTGCTCTTTGGGGGCTTGCTGGCGACGGCATCGAGCGCGAACGCCTCCATCCTCGCCTCCTCGCGCATCAACTTCGCCATGGGCAGAGACAGGATAGTGAGTCCGAAACTCAGCGAGATCCACGACCGCTTCGCCACGCCGTACCGCTCGATCGCGGTCACGGGTGTATTTATCATACTATTCGTCGTCTTCGGCGATGTCGAGACCCTCGCGACCGCCGGTAGCACGCTCCACCTCATCATCTACGGTCTCTTGAACGTCGCGCTGATCGTGATGCGCGAGGTCGATCCTGCGGACTACGAGCCCGACTACCGGGTCCCCTTCTATCCGGTGACGCCGATACTCGGCGCGCTCATCTCCTTCGCACTCATCGCGTTCATCGATCCGTTCGTCGTCGCGCTCTCGCTTGCGTTCGTCGTCGGCGCGGCTCTGTGGTACGTCCTCTACGCGCGGACCCGGGCGACGAAACAGGGTATCCTCGGCCAGTACGTGCTCAGCCGCTCGGAGGAACTCCCCAACCGGGCGATCTCGGCGGCCACCACGGTACAGCCCGACGGCGGCGACTTTCGAGTGATGGTCCCGCTCGCGAACCCCGCGAATCAGACCGACCTGATCGCGCTCGCGAGCACGGTCGCCAAGCGCCGCGGCGGACGGGTGGTCGCGGTCCACATCGTCCAGGTCCCCGACCAGACTTCGCTCGCTGCCGGGGTCGAGCACGTCGACGAACTCGGCGACTCCGCCGATCTCCTCGACAGAGCGAAGGCCGACGCCGAGACCTTTGGAGTGCCTGTCGAGACCCACACCGTGCTTAGCCACCGCTCGTTCGAGGAGATCTTCGACGCTGCGCGCACCTACAGCGCCGACACGGTGGTGATGGGGTGGGGCGCGAACTCGCACGGCTCGCCAGGCCGCGCCGAGAGCGCGATCGACGAGCTCGCGAGCTCGCTCCCCTGTGATTTCCTCGTATTGCGCGATCGGGGGTTCGACCCTTCGCGGGTCGTGGTTCCGACTGCTGGGGGACCCGACTCGGCGCTCAGCGCGCGGATCGCGACGATCCTCCAGGCCGAACACGACGCCGAGATCGCGCTCCTCCACGTCGCCGACGATCGCGCCGAGGGCGAGGCGTTCCTCGCGGAGTGGGCCGACGAGCACGGTCTGGGCGACGCCGAACTGCTCGTCGAGACCGGCGACGTCGAGGCGGCGATCGCGCGCGCCGCCGCAGACGCCTCGATGCTGATCGTTGGCGCGACGGAGCGCGGGCTGCTCTCACGGCTGGTTCGTGGCTCGCTCGTGCTCAGCGTGATCGATGAAGTCGAGTGTTCGGTGCTGCTCGCCGAGAAGACTCGCGAGCGCGGGCTGCTCGGCCGACTCCTCGGCTGACTCGCGCCCGTACCCTTTGCTAGCGGTTCGGATCGCGCCCTCGCCAGCGATCACCCGGTCGGTTCCGACGCCGACTCGAAATCGAGGTATCGCAGCTGTACCGTGACCGGCCGGTCGGTCGCCGCGCTGATGCGTTCCTGGAGGGTTCGCGCCAGCTCCGGGTACTCGCTCTCAGCGGTGCGACTCAGCGTGACCGTGACCGATGTCTCGTCGCCGAGCACGTCGCCGGTGTCGAAGCCCGTGCTGACGCCGACGAGCTCGACGCCATCATAGGCCGGTTCGTCGATGGTGGTCTGGACCTCACGGTTGACCGATCCCTCGAACCCGATGTAGCTCGCGGTCACCGCGCCCACCACGACGACGCTGACGACGAACCCGACAACCAACAGCGCGTACGCGCCGGTTCGGGCCGAGACGGTGAAGTTCTCGCGGACGCTTCTGGTCACCGAGTCGCGGTAGCCGAGCGCGACCAGCGCGGCGAACGCGCTCACGTTGATGAACACTACGTTCATGACGAGGAGGACGAGCGCACCCGCCACCACGAGGGGTTCGCCCCAGACGGTGCCGATGCCCGCGGTCGCCGCCGAGGGGACGATCGCGGCCGCGACCGCGACGCCGGCGAGCGAAACTGGAAGATCGGTCGCGAGCGCGAGCGCGCCCGCCGCGCCCGCGGCGAGCGCGACCACCACTGCAAGGAGGCTCGGGGTCAAAAACGCGGCGACCTGGTCGACCCGCGAGATCGCGAGCGCGGCGGGCACGAAGAAGGTTTCCCGGAGCACGAGGCTCATCGCCACCGCGCCGACGTACGCGACGACCAGGCCGAGCACCTGCGAGACGACACTGTCGAGCACCATCTCGCGGTCGTCGATCACCGCGCCAACCGACGCCGACAGCGACGACCCCGCGAAGGGGGCGATCACCATCGCGCCCACGATGATGATCGCCGAATCCAGCAGGAGGCCCGCGACCGCGACGATCGCCGCGAGCGCCGCGAACACGATGTACGTCGCGCGCCCGGGTTCGAGATCGCCGGCGCGCTCCCTGATCTCGGGGTACGAGACGCCCGATTCACCTTTCGGGCCCGCGACGTACCGTTCCTCGAGGTCCGCGACGGCCTGGGTGGTCGCGCCGGTGGTCTCGACCTCGCTGATGACGGTGTAGGCGTCCTCGTCGAGGCCCGCATCGTAGAGCAGATCGAGGATCGGGTCGACCCCACCACCGGGAACCGGAATCTCGACGATCACCGCGTCACGGCCGCTCGCCTCCTCGGCCACCAGATAGTCGATGTCGGCGTCTGACAGCGCTGTCGTGACCGCCTCCCGGGACTTGCTCGGGACGCGGGTTCGTATCTGCCGCACGCTCTCCCGTCGAAACCGGGCGATAAGAAGATTCTGGTCGGCGACCTTTTGCTGCGCTCGCTCGTTCGCTCCGCTCACTCGCTCGCTAGCAAAAGGTCGATCAAAAGCCCACGTCACCCCCTCGTGGTTCGAGAGAGCGAAGCTCTCTCGTCACTGAGCGGGACCGAAGGTCCCGCGAGGCCCAAAAGAGCCGGTGGCTCTTTTGAGGATCACGAAAGACGCTCCGCGTCTTTCGAACGACTCCGCTCGGGGGTTCCTCGGCCGCTCACTCTCTGCGTTCGCTCGCGGTGCAATCCCTGTCACTTTCTGCACCGCCCAAGCCCTCACTCGCTCCGGAAGAGCTTCGCTCTTCCGTCCTCTCGCTCGCTTCGTCTGCTCACGGGCGCTTCGCGCCCGTTCGCATGGTCCGCGGGACCGAAGGTCCCGCGCTACTCGCGAGAACTACGCTCGTTCGCCCTTCATCCGCCGAGGCCCGCCAGAAAACCTCCGCCCACTCTCTATGGCCCTCGCGGAAGATTCAGATAGACTATGACCGCGAGAACTCGATCGCCGCACCCTGGCCGAAGCCGACACACTCGGTGGCGAGACCGTGCTCGGCGTCGCGTTTCTGCATCTCGTGAATCAACGTCACGGGCAGACGCGCGCCGCTCGCACCGAGCGGGTGACCGATGGCGATCGCTCCACCGTTGACGTTGAAAATCTCCTCGTCGATTCCGAGCTCGCGCTGGCAGTAGAGGGCCTGGGACGCGAACGCTTCGTTGAGTTCCACGAGATCGAAGTCATCGACCGCCCCACCAGTTCGTTCGAGCAGCCCTTCGGTCGCGGGCACAGGACCGATGCCCATCACCTCGGGGTCGACGCCGGCGACGTTGTTGCCGCCGACTTCGGCGAGCACATCCAGTCCGTGATCCTCCGCAAACGCACGGCTCGTGATCAGTGTCGCCGATGCGCCGTCCGAAATCTGGGAGGCGTTGCCCGGCGTCACCGTACCTTCCGACTTGAACACCGTTGGGAGGTCGGCAAGTTTCTCGGGCGTCGTGCCCGGCCGGAGCCCCTCGTCGGTGTCGACGGTCCCATCATCAGTGCCGATCGGGACGATCTCGTCGTCGAAGCGACCTTCTTCTGTGGCTTCGACCGCGCGCTGTTGGGAGCGGGCGGCGTACTCGTCCTGGGCTTCCCGACTGACATCGTAGCGCTCGGCGACCGCCTCGGCGGTCATCCCCATCGCCAGCGCGGCGATGTTGTACTCCTCGGCCAGCCGGGGATGGATGGTATCACGGTTCGCGCCCTGTTTCACTCGGCTCATGTTCTCGACCCCGCCCGCGATGATCGCGTCGCGCTGGCCCGCTCGGATCGCGTCCGACGCGGAGATCATGGCTTGGGCCGAGGATGCACACCACCGATTGATCGTGGTTCCGGGCACGGACTCGCCCAGATCGGAGAGGAGTGCGAGCACCCGCGCGAGATTACTACCCTGCTCGTCGCGCTGCTGGGCACAGCCCCACATCAGGTCGTCGATGTCCTCACTCCCGATCCCGGTCTCGGCGAGAATGTGGTCGATCAGCGGGATCGAGAGGTCCTCGCTCCGGACGTCGGCGAAGACGCCGTCCTCCTTGCCCTGTGGGGTGCGGTACGCTGCGGCGACGACCGGCGTCGTGTCGGCCATACCGCCCGAACGTGGTCCTCAATGTTAAACGCACGCAAACCCCGCGTGGTTTGACTCGGGTTCACGCGAGCGCACGGCCGACGGCTCGCCCTGGCTTGCTAGCACCGATCCACCTCCAACGGGAGCGGGAGTTCGACGGTCTTATCCTCCCGGACGGCGTATCGAACAGGGAATGAGCAGCCCGGAACTGGATGTCGTCGAACTCCTGCTCACGACACGCGCCTACAACCAGCACCGCGAACGTGACGCCGAGGACCTCCCGCCGCGCTACCGCACCGTCTTCTTCGCCGACGGAGGGGTCGAGCGACCGCTCGCGACGAGCGAGGGGACGGTGGCGGCCGCCACCGGCGTCGACGATCCGTGGGCCGCAGTGTCGGGGCTGATGTTTACCGACCGCGACGATTTCGCCGAGACGCTCTCGCTTTCGGAGCCCGACATGGCCGAGGAGTGGTTCATAGAGCGGGTCGACGCCGATCGGCTCGCGACGAACCCCACGCTCGTGGCCGTCTTCGAGGAGCGCGACGAGGGCCCGGATGTCGACTACGAGCAGTCGCGCGAGGCGAACCGCCCGATGCGCGCCGACCGGGCGTGGATCGACAGCCTCCTTGAGGAGTATTTCGACGATGAGGAGGACGAGGGGATGCTCGATCTCGTGGACGTGCGCGCGCCCGAGGAGGTCGACATGACCCTCGACGACCTCGTGCTCACGGCCGATCAGGAGAACGAGATCGTGAAGATCATGAAGGCGATCGAGCACCGCGAGTACCTCGCCGGGATCGGCCTGCGCGAGATCGGAAAACTCCTCCTCGTGGGGCCGCCCGGCACCGGCAAGACCACGACTGCGCGGGCGCTCGCTCACGAACTCGACCTCCCGTTTGTGGAGGTGAAGCTCTCGATGGTTACCAGCCAGTATCTCGGCGAAACAGCCAAAAACGTCGAGAAGACCTTCGAGATCGCCAAACGCCTCTCGCCGTGCATTCTGTTCATGGACGAGTTCGACTTCGTGGCGAAGACCCGCAACTCGGACGAGCACGCCGCGCTGAAACGCGCAGTAAACACCCTCCTCAAATCGATCGACGAAGTAAGTCTCATCGAGGACGACGTGCTCCTGATCGGCGCGACCAACCATCCCGATCAGCTCGACGCGGCGGCGTGGCGGCGCTTCGACGAGATCGTGAACTTCCCGAAGCCCGACGTCCAGATGCGTGCGGACATCCTCCAGCTCGTCACCCACGAGATGGACATCACGGATTTCGACCCGCTCGAACTCGCCGCCGATACTGAAGGATTGACCGGCAGCGACCTCCGCCTCGTCCTTCGGGAGGCGGTGCTCGACGCGCTGACCGAGGAACGCACCACGCTGACCCAGGAGGACCTCATGGACGCGGTCCGGGACTTCGAGGAGCGCGACAGCCTGAAGGACCTCGACATGATCGAGGGCGATCACGACGCGCTGGTCGCGGGCGGCGACATCAGCGCGGACGGGGGCAACGACGCCGACACCACCGATCAGGGCCACGACCACGACGCCGACGGTCACACCCACGACCACTGAATGGAGGTCACGCTGCTCGGCACCGGCGATACGACTGGGACCCCCACCGTGGGCTGTGACTGCGAGACCTGCACGGCCGCCCGTGATCAGGGCGTCGAACGCAGTCGGTTTTCCGTCCACGTCCGGAACGAGCGCACCGACGAATCCCTCCTGATCGATGCCAGTCCGGATTTCCGCGCCCAGTTCCTCGATCGGGATGTCTCGCTCCCCGACGCCGCGATTGTCACTCACATCCACTTCGACCACCTCGACGGGCTCGGCAACGCCTTCCGTCTCTTTCGGGAGCTCCCGGTCGCGGCTGCGAACCAGACCGATCCCGAGACCGACGAGAGCGTCGCCGACACCATCGAGCGAAAGTACGACTATCTCGACGCGCTCTCGGTCGCAGGGAAGGAGCCGATCGAACCCTTTGAACTATGTGGGTTCGACGTGACGCTCGTGCCGGTTCGCCATCCGCCGCTCGTGTGCTACGGCGTCGTGGTCAAGGACCCCGAAACGGATGCGAAGCTCTCCATCACCGGGGACACGAACTACGCGATCCCCGAGGCGTCCCGCGAGCGCCTCGCCGACCCGGACCTCCTGGTCGCGGACGCGATCGCCCCCGCAGCGTTCTGCGAACACCATCCGGCGGGCGGCGATCACCACGATTCCGAAGGAGTGCCACGGACGTTCGGTACCAAACACATGACCCGCGAGGGCGCGCTCGCCCTGGCCGACGAACTCGGGGCGGCAGAGACACGCCTGGTCCACGTCTCGCATTTCTTCCCAGCCGAGGAGGCGTTCGCTGAGCCGCTCGCGGTCGACGGCGAGCGATATCGGCTCTGATTTCGGCCGCCTACTGCGCCGACGAACTCGATGCCTGGGTCAGCAGATACACCGCGATCGAGCCGAGGGCGATGTCGAGGACGACCAGCACGGCGGCTCCCGGTATGACGGCGTTCCAGAGACCCGTGAAGGCGTTCACGTCGAGCACCGTCATCACGTCGGCATCGAGCATCAGCGCACGCGCGGCGTCAACGCCGTAGGTGATCGGGTTGTACCGGGCGAACGTCTGGATCCAGTTCGGCAGCGATTCGAGCGGCAGGAACGCCGAGGACAGAAAGAGCAGCGGGAACTGGAGCAGGTTCATCGTGATGATGGTCGATTCCTGGTCTTTCGTGATGACCGCGATGGCGTTCGACAGCGAGACGAACCACAGCGAGAACAGGAGACCGACCACGATGATGCCCACCGCACCCGGCAATCCAGTGGCGATGTCCGCGCCGAGCAACACTCCGAGCACGAGAATGATGGACATCTGGGCGATGATGCGCACCACCTCGGCGGCGGTCTTCCCGGCGAAGACGGCCGTCCGACTCATCGGCGTGACCAGCACCTTCTCGAACATCCCCTCCTCGATGTCGTTCACGAGCCCGATCCCGGAGGTGATCGCGGCCGCGAGGGCGACCTGAATCACGATGGCAGGCACGAGATACGTTTCGTAGGAGATGCTCGCGCCACCTGGGCCGCTGATCGCGCCGGTGGCGACCTGGCCGAACACCTGGGTGAATAGTATGAGAAAGATGATGGGCTGGGCCAGCGAGACCACGAGCACGAACGGGTTGCGGACCGACTTGGTGGTCCAGCGTTTGAAGTTGACCCACGCGTCGCCGAGAAACGTGTTGCTCGATCGCCGCACGGTGGCCGCTTCGGTCTCGGCTTCGGTTCCGGTCGCGGTCTCCGCGGTCCCGCCGTCGGTCGCGGATCGCTCGGCGTCGTCGGTTGGCGGACTCATCGATTTCCTCCGTCGGCGGCCGCAGGACTTGCCTCGGCAGCGCCAGCCTCGTTATGCTCGTTGGTCCTATCGCCGTCGTCCGCTTCGCCGTCCTCGTCGACCGATTCACCGGTGATGGCGAGGAACACGTCGTCGAGGGTGGGCGCACGGATGTTGAACCCGATCACGCTGAGGTCCTCGTCCCGGAGCGCCACGAGCAGGTCGGTGCCCGCCTCGCGAGCGCGCCGCGAGGTGACGCTGATCCCTTCGTCGGTGGTTTCGACCGTCGCTTCGTCCTCGAAGAGATCAGAGTCGGCGGCGACCGTTGCAGCGCGCTCGCGGGCTGGCTCGTTACCGTCGAGGCCGATGTCGAGGATCTCGCCACCGACGCGGCGTTTCAGCTCCGCGGGCGAGCCGGTGGCGACGATCTCGCCGTCGAGGATGACCCCGATCCGCTCGCAGAGCTGGTCGGCCTCCTCCAGATACTGGGTGGTCAGGAAAATAGTAGTCCCCTCCCCGTTGATCCGGCGGAAGTACTCCCAGAGCCGATTGCGAGCCTTGGGGTCGAGCCCCGTCGTCGGCTCGTCGAGGAACACGAGCGGCGGCCGGTGGACCAGCGCCATCGCGGCGTCGAGGCGCTTTTTCATCCCGCCCGAGAACCCCTCGGCCTCCTTGTCGGCGGCCGCGGCGAGGTCCACCAGATCGAGGAGTTCGTCGATCCGGTCGGCCCGCTCGGTCTTCGGCACGCCGTAGGCCTCACAGGCGAAGCGGATGTTCTCCGTGGCCGTGAGCTCCTCGTCGACGCTGGTTTCCTGGGCCATGTACCCGATCGATTCGCGGACGGCCCGTGGCTCGCTCGCGACATCGAACCCGTTGACTGTGACCGATCCCGATGTCGGTTGCAACAGCGTCGTGAACGTCTTGATCGCGGTGGTCTTGCCCGCGCCGTTCGGCCCGAGGAACCCGAAGAACTCCCCCTCCGGGATGTCGAGATCGATCCCTCGGACGGCCTCCGTGCCGTCGGCGTACGTCAGCGTCACCTCCGCGGCGTCGATCGCGCTCATCGTCCACCTCTCGGTCCGGACGGGCTTAAGCCCACTGACCACTTGGACAGCCAGCCGTCACGTGCTGTCGAGTAGCGCGGTCCGATCGTCCGGCCTCGACGCTGCTCTCGCACTGCGATTTCCCGCTCACAGGAACGGTACGGCGAACCCGGCTGTGATGGTGCTGACGGCGAACCAGCCGGCAAAGTTCCACCATGGTACGCCGCGATGGCGCGGGCCCGGAAGATCGTCGGTGTACGTCCAGTACCCTTCGGCGACCCCGCGGTGATCGGTGAGACCGTCGTACGTCGTGGCGAGCACGCCTGCAGCCACGACCGCCGTCCAGCCGTCGGTCACGAGCAGTGCCGTTTGGAACGCGATGTAGACCGCCCCGGTCCATCCGAAGAGGACGTAGAGGGGCACGCCGGCGACTTTCGGCCCGATGTGGTGTTCGAGCCAGTCGATAGTGATGACGACCGCCTCGGCGACGAACGCCACGAGCGCACCCCCGGCGAACAGGGCGATCGTCGCGCGCCCTGGCCACGTGAGCACGGCGTGGGCGAGCGCACCGAGACCGACCGCGACGGTGATCGTCGCGAAACCACGACTACTGGGCACACGTGACCGTTTTTCGCCCTCGGAGAAAAGTCCCAGCCGATCCGGCTCCATCGATTCCGTCGACGGTCTCCGTCCTCGACTGTCCTCAGCGAGAGCGAGTCGTTCGTCTCATCGATCGTCGTCCGTTGCTCGCAGCGTCGGGAGGACGAACGTCTCGATCGCGTGTTTGGTCCGGCGCGGCGCGTCGTCGTGGCCCAGCGTGATCTTCCGGATGCGGGCGGCGTCGACAGCGTCGTAGAGGAACAGGGCCGTCTCCTCCGGGTCGACATCCCGGAAACAGCCCGTCTCGATTCCTTCCCGGATCGTCTCGGCGAGGAGGTCGGTGATGAGGCCGATAGTGCGATCGAGCTGCTCGCGATAGGCGTCGTTGCGATGGGCGTGCAGGCGGAGCTCGAGCAGCGCCGTGTGGAACTCCCAGAAATCGAAGGGGGCCGCTTCGGGCGCGAACAGCCCGCGATCGATGAACGTCACGAGTCGTTCGTCCGGGTCCGCGATCTCGTCGGCCGCTGCCTTCGCCGGATGGGATTCGAGCAGGTACTCCAGCAGCGCGACGATGAGCTCCTGTTTGGTGTCGTAGTGATAATGCAGCAGCGACCGACTCTTTTCGAACTCCTCGGCGATCTCGCGGGTCGTCAGGTCGGCGTACCCGTGCTTGCAGAACGCGCGGTAGGTGGCCTGCATGATGGCCTCGTAGGTCTCGGGCGGGGGCGCGGGGCGGTCGGGGGCATCCGATTCGGCCATGAATCGTCTTCCCGGAAATCGTCGGGGAGGGGGTAAGAGAGTTGCTATGGCTCCCGAGTGGTCGTGGTCCCGATTGCTGTCGCAGCTGCTCTCGTTCGGGCTGTCATCACAGCCGCCGAGACCGCTCCGATGCCG
>Ga0136562_100305_pt1 | contig 19265 bp, 21 predicted proteins | sample AntCluMetagen312_FD_104784 | JGI IMG/M metagenome (GOLD analysis project Ga0136562, IMG submission 104784) | Saline lake microbial communities from Club lake, Antarctica - Metagenome #312 | ecosystem: Environmental > Aquatic > Non-marine Saline and Alkaline > Saline | place: Antarctica: Club lake...
CGAACACGTCCCGGCCGTGGAAGGTCGCGCTGTCGGGCTCGTCGGCGAGGATTTCGAACGGTTCGATTCCGTCCCCCGAATCGGCGTCGTCCACCTCCGCTGCGTCGCTGGCGAGTCGCCTGGCGACGGGAGCCAGTACGCCGTTGTCCGGGCCCACGAGAACGTGCTCGCCTGCGCGGATCGCGAGCGCCGCCCGGTCGGTGCCGACGCCCGGATCGACCACCACGAGGTGGGTCGCGGGCGGGAAATAAGGAAGCACCTCGCGGAGCCAGAACGCGGTCGTCCGGACATCCTGGCGGGGGAAGTCGTGGGCGATATCGACGAGCCTGGCGTCGGTGTGGGTACACAGAACGCCCTTCATCGCGGCGGGGTACGGCGAACCGAAGTCCGAGCTCAGGGTGATCATGGCTGATGATTCATACAGAGTGGATCACTCGGGGTCGGCCGTGGTGTCGGTCTGATAGGAGCCAGCGCCGTCGGTCTCGCTCACGCGCTGGATGCGTTCGATCCCGTCGATCTCTCGCACGACATCCACCACGGCGTCGGGAACGACTTCCTCCCAGCCGTCGTCGGCGATCATCCGTTCCCTGATCTCCGTCCCTTCGAGCTTCTCGCGCTCGAACATCGGCGACTGACGCACCTCGACACCGGCCTCGGTGAACAGCTGCACCACGAGGGGGTTGTTCGAGTACGCGATCTCGAAGGTGGGCGACATGCTCCGGACGTGCGAGACCCAGACCGCGTTCCGGTCTAAGTCCTCGATCGGGACTGGATACATCACGAGGTCGGCGTTGTCGAGCGCCTTGGTGAGCATCATGATGCGCTCGCCGGCGGTGAAGGGGTCGTGGCGGGTGTGTGAATCGTCGGCGCTGCCGATCCCGAGGACGAGTTCGTCGACCTCGTCCGCGATCCGCTCGACCATCCGGTGGTGGCCGTCGTGGTAGGGCTGGAACCGACCGATGTAGAACCCGCGGGTCATGTGGTCGGTCAGAACGCCGTCGCGCATAAATTCCCGCTTTCGGGTCGCTGCCCGTCGATTCGTTCCGTGCCGTCTCGGCGGGGCCCCGATCGACGGGACGGCGATCGATCGAGGGATTTGCTTATAAGTGGTGTGGGTCGTTTCCGGCGACCGTCACGCAACGGAGACGGCCGCTCGACGGCGAATTTCGGAAGTGTGGCCATGGCGTCCGAGGGGGGAAAGTATATCAGTAAACGTGCCCACTTTCGAGATGTTAGAGACAGTCTCATGAGTAACGACACGGACACCGACGACGCGTTCCCGACCGAGCACGACCCGGACCCGAACCCGGGATCGAACTCGGAGCCGGGAGACGAGGAGAGGGTTCCTCTGGGGGAGGAGCTCGGTAGCGACGTCGAGATCGAGGCCGAGATCGACGAGGACGCCGAGGACGGGCTGCTCGGCGGGCTCACAATCGAGAGCACGGCGGATATCGAAATCCCCGACCGGCTCGTCGATCAGGTCATCGGGCAGGATCACGCCCGTGACGTGGTGCTGAAAGCCGCCAAACAGCGCCGCCACGTCATGATGATCGGCACGCCGGGCACTGGAAAGTCGATGCTGGCGAAGGCGATGAGCCAGCTTCTCCCCAAAGAAGACCTTCAGGACGTACTGGTTTATCACAACCCCGACGACGGCAACGAGCCGAAGGTGCGCAAAGTACCAGGAGGGAAGGGCCAACAGATCATCGAGGCCCACAAGGAAGAGGCCCAAAAGCGCAACCAGATGCGCAAGTTCCTGATGTGGATCATCATCGCGATCGTGCTGGGGTACTCCTTCCTGATCGCGGGCCAGATCCTGCTGGGTGGGGTGCTCGCCGTCCTGATCTACCTCGCGTTCAAGTACAGTTCTCAAAGTACTGACGCGATGGTCCCGAACCTCCTGATCGATTCGTCTGACACCCAGACCGCGCCGTTCAAGGACGCAACCGGCGCGCACGCTGGCGCGCTGCTCGGCGATGTCCGCCACGACCCGTTCCAGTCGGGCGGGATGGAGACGCCGAGTCACGACCGCGTGGAGTCGGGCGCGATCCACGAGTCCAACAAGGGCGTGCTGTACGTCGACGAGATGAACACGCTCGACGTCCGGAGTCAGCAGAAGCTGATGACCGCGATCCAGGAGGGCGAGTTCAGTATAACAGGACAGTCCGAGCGCTCCTCGGGCGCGATGGTCCAGACTGAACCTGTGCCGACCGACTTCATCATGGTCGCGGCGGGCAACCTCGACGCGATGGAGAACATGCACCCCGCGCTCCGCAGCCGGATCAAGGGGTACGGCTACGAGGTGTACATGGACGACACCATCGAGGACGACCCCGGGATGCGCCGGAAGTACGCCCGGTTCGTGGCCCAGGAGATCGACAACGACGGCCGGCTGCCCCACTTCACGCACGAGGCACTCGAAGAGATGATCCTCGAGGCTCGCCGCCGCGCGGGCCGGAAGGGCCACCTCTCGCTCAAGATGCGCGACCTCGGCGGCTTGGTGCGAGTCGCGGGCGATATCGCCCGTGCCGAGGACAAGGAGTTCACCGAGCGCGAGGACGTGCTGCAGGCCAAACGCCGGTCGCGATCGATCGAACAGCAGCTCGCCGACAACTACATCGAGCGCCGGAAGGACTACGAGCTCTCGATCTCGGAGGGCGATGTCGTGGGTCGTGTCAACGGCCTCGCGGTGATGGGCGACGACTCGGGCATCGTGCTGCCGGTGATGGCCGAGGTCACGCCATCCCAGGGCCCCGGCGGCGTGATCGCTACCGGGAAGCTCCAGGAGATGGCCGAGGAGTCGGTCCAGAACGTCTCGGCGATCATCAAGAAGTTCTCGGACAAGAACATCTCCGAGAAGGACATCCACATCCAGTTCATCCAGACCGGCCAGCAGGGCGTCGACGGCGACTCGGCTTCCATCACGGTGGCCGCGGCGGTCATCAGCGCGCTCGAAAACGCCCCGGTCAGACAGGACGTCGCGATGACGGGCTCGCTCTCGGTGCGTGGGGACGTGCTGCCCGTGGGCGGAGTGACCCACAAGATCGAGGCAGCCGCGAAGACCGGCTACGACACCGTCATCATCCCAGCGGCGAACGAACAGGACGTGATGATCGAGGACGAGTACAAGGACCAGATCGAGATCGTCCCGGTCAATCACATCAGCGAAGTGCTCGAAGTCGCTCTCGCTGGAGGCGAGGCCGACGGTCTCGTCGATCGCTTGAAATCGATCACGGGCCAGGCGCTCGACCGGCAGGGACAGGTCGGCCAGAACACCGGTAGCCCCAGCCCGCAATAGTGCCCCAGTGGGCGGTCTTCACCGGCCTGACCGCCCTCGTTCTCTTCGTCTTGCTCGCGCTCGCGCGCGCTTCTCAGTCCACGATCGACGACAGTTCTTCGACGGGTGACGACACTCACTCGACAGTCGGCAATCCATCGTCGAGCGTCGAGTCCGTTTCCCCTCGTCGTGACGAGGGAATGCCGTTCGACAGTCCGCCGGATCACGATGGCGGGGCGACAGAGCCGATCAAACAGCCGTCGGCGGAGCCCGACACCCCTCGCCGATCCCGATCGTTTTCGACCGGCGCGTTGCTTGCGAACGTCGCGCTCTCCCAGGGGCTGTTCGCGGTCGTCCTGGCTGGCGGCGCGTGGTACGCCGAGATTCCGCCCGCCGCACTCGGGCTGAGTGGGGCCCCGCTCAGCACCGGGCTGCCGGCGCTCGGGGTCGGGATCGCCGTGGGGATCGGACTTTATCTCGTCAACGAACTCGGCACGCTCGGCGCGAACGCGGTCGAGATCGAGACGCCCGACGCGCTCCGCGAATCGCTCGCCCCCGACTCGCGGACGGGCTGGATCGTGTTGCTCGGAGTGGTGCTGCCGACCATCGCGATCTTCGAGGAACTCCTCTTCCGGGCGGCGCTGATCGGTGCGTTCGCGGCGGGGTTTCCGATATCGCCGTGGCTGCTCGCCGTGCTGTCGTCGATCGCGTTCGCGCTCGGCCACGGCGCGCAGGGCACGATCGGGATGGTCGCGACCGGTGGACTGGGGTTCGTGCTCGCGAGCGTGTTCGTGCTGACCGGGAGCTTCCTCACCGTCGCGATCGCACACTACCTCGTCAACGCACTGGAGTTCGCCGTCCACGAGGGCCTGGGCGTGGAGTGGTCGTAGACCGAGCTACAGCCCTTCCAACGACCGCAACCGCTGTTCGACCTTCGGTGGGGCGGCGCTCGGGGCGTCGCGCACGCGGTGATCGGGGATCACGAGCGGGAGGGGGTTGCCGTCGAGTGCGGCCCGCACGCGGTCGCGGTCGTCCTCGTCGTCGGCGTCGAGATCGGGCACGCGGCGCGCGAGGCGTTCGACCGTGACCTGGCTGCCGTAGGGAACCTCACGAACCGCGTCGAGCACCGCGCGCTGATCGGTGGGAACGGTCAGTGCAACGGCGACATCGTCGAAGTCGTCCTCCACTCATTCGAGATACTCGAAGAGCCGATCGAGGAGGTCGTGGTCGGAAGCGGCCTCGCTCGCGAGCCCGCCGGGAAACGAGACCGAAACCACGCGCCCGCTCGCGATCCCGAACTGGACACACCGGCCGAGATACGACGACTCGCGCGCGTAAATACCGGCTTCCTCGGTCATGAGCGTGATAGCACGGTGTCGGCCTTCAACATTCGGCTGCCGTGGCCCGCGCGACGCAAGCCTTATGTACAGAACAGTCCTTCGATGTACAACTATGAACGCGAGCGAGGGGTACGCCCCCGCGATCGAGTCGATTCTCGCCGCCGCCCGCGAGCGCGAGGGCGGGGACGAACGAGTGTGCGTCGACGCGCGCTCGCTGCCCGCAGCGCTTTCGACGGCCGAGGCGGACGGGCGCGTGCCGGTGATCGCGGAGGTCAAACCCACGAGTCCGACGACCGACGGCCGGAGCGACGCCGACCCGGTCGAACTCGCCGAAGCGATGGTCGACGGCGGTGCGGCGGCGCTCTCGGTGCTCACCGAGCCCGCCCACTTTGGGGGATCACCCGATGCCCTTCACGATGTGCGGGCGGCCGTCGATGTCCCAGTGCTCCGAAAGGACTTCGTCCTCGACGAGGCCCAGCTGGACACCGTCGCCGCCGACGCCGTGCTCCTGATCGCACGCTTTCTCGACGATCTCGACGGGATGATCGACGCGGCGCGCGAGCGCGGGTTCCAGCCGCTGGTCGAGGTCCACACCGCGGCGGAACTCGATCGCGCGCTCGCGGCGGGCGCGGAGCTCGTCGGCGTGAACAACCGCGATCTCGCTCGGCTCGACGTCGACCTCTCGACGTTCGAGCGAGTTGCGGCTGAATCACCGGATGATCTCACCCTGATCGCCGAAAGCGGTATCGGGAGCTCCGCGGACGCCGCACGGATGCGCGAGGCGGGCGCGGACGGCCTTCTGATCGGGAGTGCGATCATGGACGGCGACCCCGAGACGAACACCCGCCGGCTCACGGGGGTGACGGCGTGAGCGACGCCGGTGGCGGCGTCGGCGGAACCGGCGGTAAGGGAGGCTCGGACGGGACGTTCGGCGACTACGGCGGCCAGTACGTGCCGGAGGCGTTGATGCCTGCGATCGAGGAACTGACCGACGCCTACGAGCGGTACGTCCTCGACAACGAGGACGGGTTCATGGACGAGTTCCACGAGCGCCTCCGTGACTTCGGCGGCCGGCCGACGCCGCTCCAGCACGCCGAGCGGCTGAGCGAGCGCTACGACACCGAGGTGTATCTCAAGCGTGAGGACCTGCTCCACGGCGGCGCGCACAAACTGAACAACGCGCTCGGCCAAGTGCTGCTGGCGAAGTATATGGGCAAAGAGCGAATCGTCGCCGAAACCGGAGCCGGCCAGCACGGCACCGCGACCGCGATGGCTGCCGCCCACCTCGACATGCCCTGCGAGGTCTACATGGGCGAGACCGACATCAACCGCCAGCGGCCCAACGTCTTCCGGATGCGGCTGAACGGTGCGGACGTCACCCCGGTCACGGCGGGCCGCGGGACCCTGAAGGAGGCGATCAACGAGACGATGCGCGACTGGGCTACAACTGTCGAAAACACTCACTACGTGCTCGGATCGGTCGTCGGCCCGCATCCGTTTCCGGCGATGGTTCGCGATTTTCAGGCCGTGATTTCGGAGGAGGCGAGGCGACAGATCCGCGAGCAGACCGACGAACTCCCCGACAGCGTTCTGGCCTGTGCTGGCGGCGGTTCGAACACGATGGGTGCGTTCGCGGCGTTCCTCGACAACGAGGCGCGAAGCGATTCTCGCAGCCCATCAGAAGCGCTTCGCGCTTCTGAGGACGCCTCGGGCTGTTCGAGCGGGCGAAGCCCGCGAGAAGACGACGAGGACGTCGCCCTCCACGCAGTCGAGGCCGGCGGCTCGTCGCTCGCGGTCGACGAAGAACGCGGTGTCGCGCCCAACTCTGCGTCGCTCTCGACGGGTGAGGAGGGCGTGCTCCACGGCGCGCGCACGCGGCTCCTCCAGGACGACGACGGTCAGATCCTCGAATCCCATTCGGTCTCGGCGGGGCTCGATTATGCAGGAGTCGGCCCCGAACTCGCCCACCTCGTGGAGTCCGGCCGCGTTCGGGCGGTCAACGTCGACGACGACGCCGCGCTCGCGGCCTTTCACCGGCTCTCCAACATGGAAGGAATCATCCCGGCGCTTGAAAGCGCCCACGCGCTGGCATACTTGGACGAAGCACACGACGGGCTCGGTGACACAGTAATCGTGAACGTCTCCGGGCGCGGTGACAAGGACTTGGAGACCGTGATCGAGGAGACTGACCGGCGCGAGATCGACGAAGCGCCCGAGATGGACGTATTTGCGGAGGGACTCTGATGGACGCCATCGAGTCGGCCTTCGTGGACGGCCCGGCGTTCGTGCCGTACCTCGCAGCGGGTGATCCCGACTACGACGCGTCGCTCGCGTACACCGAAGCGCTCGCCAGCGGCGGGGCCGACGTGATCGAACTCGGGCTGCCCTTTTCGGAGCCCGTCGCCGAGGGGCCGACGATCCAGGCGGCGGTCAACCGATCGCTCGACGCCGGGATGACCCCCGATCGCTTCTTCGGGTTCGTCGAGGAGCTCGACGTGGACGTGCCCCTTGTCTGTATGACCTACTACAACCTCATCTACCGTTTCGGTGGGGAGGACGCAGAGCGTCCCCGAGCGTTCGTCGAGCGCGCTGCCGCAGCGGGAATCGAGGGGTTCGTGGTGCCCGACCTGCCGGCCGAGGAGGCCGACCCGCTCCGGGCGGCCTGCGACGAGTTCGACTGCGATCTCGTGTTCATCGTCGCGCCCACGACCCGCGGCGAGCGCCTCGATCGGATCATGTCGCGGGTCTCGGGCTACGTCTACGTTCAGGCGCGCCTCGGCGTCACCGGCGCGAAGGCCGACGTTTCCGCACAGACCGGGACGAGCCTCGATCGGCTCGCAGAGTGGAGCGTTCCAAAGGTGGTCGGGTTCGGGATCTCCTCGGGTGAGCAGGCCAGCGAGGTGGTCGCGGCGGGCGCGGACGGCGTGATCGTCGGGAGCGCGCTGGTCGACATCGTGGCCGAGGGTCACGAGGCGGGCGACGACGCGGCGACCGTGGCCGACCGGCTCGAAGCGAAAGCCCGCGAACTCAAAGAGGGGGCGCTCGCGGGCGCGCAAGGTGCGCCGCGACCGGAACGAACATAACCACCGTGGCACCGAATGTCACTATGAATCCCGGTACGCAGGCACGGCTCGATCGCATCGGCACCGACGGGCGGTACCTCACGGTGCCGATGGACCACGGCATCACGCTTGGAGCCGTCGGCGGCCTGAAGGGGATCGAGGACACCATCGACGCGGTGACACGCGGCGGTGCGGACGCGGTCCTAACACAAAAAGGGATCGCGCCACGGGTCCATCCCAACAAAAACGACGCGGGCTACGTCGTCCACTGCAACGCCTCGACCGCGGTCGGGCCCGACGCGAACGACAAGCGGATGACTGCGACCGTCGAGGAGGCGATTCGGGCAGGGGCGGACGCGGTCTCGATGCACGTCAACGTCGGCAGCGACTTCGAACCGAAACAGATCGAGGACCTCGCCGACCTATCGAAACGCGCCGACGAGTTCGGGATTCCGGTGCTCGCGATGACCTACGCCCGCGGGCCAGGCGTCGACGAGACCGACCCCGAACGCCTCGGTCACGCGGTCCGGCTCGGCGAGGAGCTCGGAGCCGACGTGGTGAAGACCGGCTACTCGGGCGACGCCGCGAGCTTCGAGCACGTCGTCGAATCGACCCGGCTCCCGGTCGTGATCGCTGGTGGCGAACCCGAGGGCGATCACGCGACGCTCGCGAACGTCCGGGGCGCGATGGACGCGGGCGCGGCCGGCGTCTCGATGGGTCGGACGATCTTCCAGCACGACGATCCCGAGGCGATCACCCGTGCGGTCGCGGGCGTGGTCCACGACGATCTTCCGGCCGAGGAGGCGCTCGATCATGCCGGGCTCGCGGTCGAGGCGTGACCGACGGTCCGCAAGCTTCATACTGACTGGCCAGTTAGTTGAGAGCAACCAGAATGGTTCGTGTAAAACGACATCGAGAGGAGTTGCTGGCGCACTCGGATCGGCGAGGGTCGGGGGAACGACCAGGCAGTAGCACAGCGGCTGCGAAGTGGGGCGGAAGCGTGCGTGGGAATGGGAGTCGGTGAGAACGCCCGACGTCGACCGGGACGTGCTGACGCTGGCACTCGCCCGGATGGCCGACGCGGTCGGCAACTCGTTTCTGATCATCGTCCTGCCGCTGTACATCGCGAGCACCGATATCACCGGCGGCGCGTTCGGGTTGAGCGAGGCGCTCGTCACAGGATTGATCCTTTCGATGTACGGTTTTTTCAGCAGCTTTCTCCAGCCGTTTACGGGTCGTCTGTCCGATCGACGCGGCGCGCGCCGGGTGTTCATTCTGTTCGGCCTCGGGATCCTCGCGGTCGCCAACGGCGCGTACGTCTTCGCGAGCGGATATACCTCCCTGCTTGCGATCCGGGCGCTCCAGGGCATCGGGGTAGCCTTTACCCTCCCGGCGACGATCGCACTGGTGAACGAACTGGCGACGACCGATACCCGGGGCGGGAGCATGGGGACGTACAACACCTTCCGGCTGCTCGGGTTCGGCGTCGGCCCGATCGTCGCCGGCGCGGTCGTTCATTCGGGCCCGTACGCGATCGACCTCGGCGGACTGGCGATTCGACTCAGCGGGTTCGACGCGGCATTCGCCATCGCGACCCTCACCGCGATCGTCGGGTTCGCACTCGTCACGATCTTCATCGACGATCCCGAGACCACGCACGCGAGCGCCGGCGACGACCTCTCGGTCGCGGTGTGGGCGCGCGATGACGCCCACCGCCTCGACCCAGTGTTCACGCTCGGAGTGGCGAGCCTGTTCATGGCGGTCGCGATCGCGCTGCTGTCGGCGATCGAACCACAGGTGAACACCCGGCTCGATCAGGGTCCGACGCTGTTCGGGTTGGAGTTCGGCGCGTTCATCCTCGCGCAGGTCGGCCTTCAGGCACCGATCGTGAGCGCGAGCGATCGGTATGGCCGCCGACCGTTCCTGCTCGCGGGGCTCGCACTCCTCGTGCCGACCACGCTCGCCCAGGGGCTGGTGGTGACGCCGGCCGGGATGCTGGCCGCGCGCGTTCTTCAGGGCGTCGCGGCCGCGATGGTGTTCTCGCCGTCGCTCGCACTGGCGGGCGATCTCGCCGAGGAAGGACAGTCGGGAACCCAGCTCTCGGTGCTCACGATGGCGTTCGGGCTCGGGATCGCCATCGGCCCGCTCGCCTCCGGGTTCCTCGTCAGGTTCGGGTTCGTCTACCCGTTTGTGTTCGGGGCCGCCCTCGCGCTAGTCGGCCTGGTGTTGGTCTATAGCGAGGTCGTCGAGACCGTTGGCGCGTCGGCGGGGGAGTCCCCGCTGGAAACGACCGCTCCGCAGGATTAGAGCACACTTTCGAGGTCGTGGAGGCTCTCGAAAACGTGGTCGGGATCGTGGCTAGCGTGCTCTCCGTCGTTGCGGTCATCACGATCGCCCACGACCGGAAACCACGCCGCCTGGAGGCCGGCGGCCCGCGCGCCCGCCACGTCGTGACGCAGCGAGTTGCCGACGTACAGCGTCCGCTCGGGGGTCGCGTCGAGGGCGACCAGTGCCTGGTCGAACGGTTCGGTAGCGGGCTTTGGCGGGGTGGTCTCACCGGCGTAGACGTGGGTTTCGAAGGCGTCGTGGATGTCGAGCGATGCGAGTTTCTGCTGCTGGGTCGCCCGCCCACCGTTCGTGATCAGGCCGACGCGACCATGCTCGCGGGCCCGCTGTAGCGCCGCCTGAGCACCGGGGCGAAAGGAGACGTCGGTGTGATCGGTCGCGTCGTCGTACGCCCGGGCGAGCACGTTCGGACTGTCGATCGTGGCGTCGTGGCGCTCGCCCGCAGCTCGAAAGGTCTTCGTCAGGAAGTCGATGTCGTCGTTGGCGTCCTCGACCTCGTCGGCGGCGGCCCAGAGCTGGGTCGGGTCGCAGAACTGCTCGACACCTACATCGTCGAACGCGGTCGCGAGCACGTCGTCGGGATCGTGATCGTAGGTCAACAGCGTGCCGTCGAGATCGAAACAGACCGTCGAAATCGGAGATTTCGTCACTGCCGGCCGTTGGCGAGCGGTGGCGATAAGCGTTCGGCCGCGGCGTCGGTTGGCCGTGACGGAAGCGGTCCGTCGGCAGTTTCGCCACGTTGAAGCCGCCCCGCACCGAGCGCCACGCTATGACACGTTCCGTCTGGCTCAAGGCCGACGACGCGGTGGGCGACTGGGAGAATCGAAAACGACGGATCACCACTGGACTCGAAGCCGGCGTCGACTGGGTGCTCGTCGACGAGGACGATGTCTCGCGCGTGCGCGATCTCGGTGCGGTGTCGATTGCCGCCTTCCGGAACGGAGGGATCGATGTCGTCGATACCGCAGACGACGGGCCGGATGCCGCCGTGGTGGGAAAAGACGGCGAGGGCGACGGCACCGCCGACCTCCCGCCGGACCTCTCCGGGTCGGCGGACCTCTCGACGCTCCGCCGGGGCGACGCCGATACCGCCTACGTCCGGGTGTTCAACGAGGACTACGAGTCCTTCGCCGAGTCCGCAGCCGAGGCCGCCGACCACACCCTCGTGGTGAGCGAGGACTGGACCATCATCCCGCTCGAAAACCTGATCGCGCGGATCGGCGACGAGACCGAACTCGTTGCTGGCGTCGAGACCGCCGAAGAGGCCCGCACCGCGTTCGAGACGCTCGAAACTGGAGCAGACGGCGTCCTGCTCGATAGTGATGATCCCGACGAGATTCGGCGCACAGTGGAGATCAGGGACGAGGCCGAGCGCGAACAGCTCGACCTCCAGTGGGCAACGGTGACCGACATCGAGCGGGTTGGCTCCGCCGATCGGGTCTGTGTCGATACCGGATCGCTGATGGACAGCGACGAAGGGATGCTCGTCGGATCGATGAGTCGCGGGCTCTTTTTCGTCCACGCCGAGACCGCCGAGTCGCCGTACGTCGCCTCCCGCCCGTTCCGAGTGAACGCGGGTGCGGTCCACGCCTACGTCCGGACGCCAGGCGGCGGAACGAAGTACCTCGCAGAACTCAAGAGCGGTGACGAGGTCGAGGTCGTCGACACTGACGGCCGGGCGCGCGAGGCAGTCGTCGGGCGGGCGAAGATCGAGCGCCGGCCGATGTTCCGGATCGAGGCTGCAGTCGGCGGCGATACCGAGTCGGCTGATACGGACGATGCCGGGGTCGATGAGGCCGAGTCGGACGACAACGACAGTACGCCGCCTGACGGTGATCGGATCGAGACGCTGCTCCAGAACGCAGAAACCATCAAGGTCGCTACCCGCGACGGGCCGCGGGCGGTGACCGATCTCGAAGCCGGCGATGAGGTGCGGGTGTACTACGAAGACACCGCTCGGCACTTCGGCGAGGCGGTCGACGAACGGATCGTCGAGCAGTGAGCGACGTGAGAAGCCCCACTTGCCGACTGTATGGCGGATAGCGTCGCGCTGTGGCTGTTCGGTGTCGTCCACATCGATCGGCTCGAAAAAGTGACTTCTGAACTCCGGGAGTACACGGGAGCAGTCGATGCACTGTTCATCGAATATCCCGAGGAGGACCCGGACTGGCGGACGTACGGCCGATGCCTGTTGAAGGTCCCCGTTTTCTTCTTCGGGCTCGTTTTCAACAGCCTCCTGAAGATGCCGCTGTTCGTTCTGCTCAACAGAGGGATGAGCGCGTTGCTCAGCGTCGAAATGAACGCCGCACGTCGCCTGAGTGACGAACGCGACGTGCCGCTTCACCGTGTCGACGACCATCCGCTGTTCACCGCGGCCGAAAGCCCGTGGCCGTGGATCGTCGCCAACTGGGCACTCGTTGCCGGGCTCGGTGTGCTCTGGCCACGATCGCTACTGACGACGGCCGCTTTGCTGCTCGCGGCGTGGCTGGTGGCCAGTATTCCGGTTCGGTACGCCCCCACTCTCGGCTCGTTCTTCGGAGCAGTAGTGCCGTGGCTCGCGGTGGGAATCGGGTTCTGGTTCGGATTACTCTCGCTCCCCGTCCTCGCCGTGTTCTTCCTCACGTTCGTGGTGTTCGTCAAGCGAACCCTTGCCGAACGAAACCGACACATGCTGGAGCGAGTCGAGGCGCTTTCGGCCGAGCACGGCTACGAGCGGGCCTGCCTGATCACCGGCAAAGCCCATCTCAGTGGCCTCATCCGACTGGCCGGCGATACCGGCGTTTCGATCGCCCGATCCAGGGCGAGCAAGTGGCTCCGGCGCTCCGACAACGAACGCACCGATCCCGAACCCACGGACGACGACGGCGTGTTCACCCATCCGGACTCGCGCGAACCGCTCAACTCCCGAACCACGTCTTCACGGACAGTAGCGGGGCTGATTGATCTCGTCATCGTCGGCGTTCTCGCCCTTCCAATGGCGGTCATGGGCGGGGCCGTCTCGGAAGTCGTCCGCGGAACGATACCAGCGGGACTGTTGGTCGGCGCGCTCTCGACGCCGGTGCTGTACGGCTTCGTCCTCGAAGCGACGTTCGGCCGGACGATCGGCAAGCGACTCCTCGGGTTGGTCGTCGTGGCCGCCGACGGGTCGCGGTGCTCGACGCGAAACGTTGCGATCCGCAACCTCCTCCGGATCGTCGATTTCCCGCTGTTCTATCTCGTCGGCTTCGTCGCGATGGCGCTCACCAGACAGCGCCAGCGTCTCGGGGACTTGGCCGCTGGAACGATAATCACGAAAACGGACTCGTGACGCGGATGCTCTTCGTGGAAGCAGTCTTCGCTGCGTGATTTCTGCCTGTCGTCCGGAACAACGTTAAGACGACGTGGCCGAAAGAACGAGTCGTGGGACCAATGAACGAACGCATCGTCTTCGCGCGCGAACCGGCCGAGTTCCTCGAAGAGAAAGACTGCGACGTCGTCGAGACGTACCACTTCGGCGACGTTGGGAGTGCGGCGCTCGTGGAGTGCGAAGCCGACCACGAGTCGGCCATCGCCGACGACGATCGGGTGGTTGCGATCGAGGCGAACTACGAGATCGAACCCCATATCGAGCCCGCACACGTGAGCGAGGAGCGCGACACGGTGGCCACGATCGAAGACGTCCGGCGACTCCACGACGTTCCCGCGGACGACGCCACCGGCGCGGACCTCACCGTGGTGGCGATGGACTCGGGCATCGATCCCGACCATCCGGTCTTCAGGACGTTGCGATCCAGCAGGTCGACGTCACGGGCTCTGGAACGGGCGATGCGGTCGGTCACGGCACGGCCGTGCTGGGCCAGATCACGAGACTCGCGCCCGGCGCGGACCTCGTTGCGCTCCGTATCTTCGGCGAGGAGGGACGGACGAAGAACAACGTCATCATGCGCGCCTACGAGTGGCTCCACGACAACACCGACGCCTACGACGTCGTGAACATGTCGTGGGGGTCCCAACAAACCTCGCAAGCGATCAACCGCGTCCACAACGGCCTCGTCGAGACGGGGGTCCGCGACGTCGTTTCTGCGGGGAACTCCGGCGAGAAATCCGGCAGCCCCGCGACCGCCGAGCGTGCGTTCTCGGTCGCGGCCTGCACCGAGGATGGAGAGATTGCCGATTTCTCGTCGTACAACCCCGATCGCGACAACCCCGACGTGGCTGCCATCGGCAAGGACAATCGACTCGCCCAGGCGTCGGGGACGACGATGGGGACTGATCTCGATGGCCCGTGGGTCAAGGCGTCGGGAACCTCGTTTTCAGCTCCGGAGGTGACTGGGATGGTCGCGAAGTATCTCGATGTGAGGGGATCGACAGAACCGGAGCCGATCATGCGTGACTTCGAGACGGCAGCGCGAGACATTCCGGACCAGCCGCGCGATGGAGCCGGCCTCGCCGACTATGCGGCCGCCGTGGAGAACGACTCCGCGGACGAATGTTGACCGACAGCAACGTCGCCGCCGTCACTCGACCAGGTCTCGAACCAGCACGAGGGCGTTCTCGCCGTCGGCGTAGTAGCCCGGTGAAGTGCTGCGGTGGGTGAAGCCGAATCGGCGGTAGAGCGCGAGCGCCGGGTCGTTGCTCTCGCGGACTTCGAGTCTGACCGACCCCGCGTTCCGCTCGCGCATGACATTGATCGCACGACCGAGCAGGGTCGCGCCGACGCCCCGGCCCCGAGCGAACGGGGCGACTGCGATGTCCTTGACGTGGCCGATCGGTCGGCCGCCCCTGGGCGTCGCGTCGGCGAGCACGTACCCCACCACCTCGCCGGAATCAGCCACCAAAAACCCCGGTTCGTCGAGGAACCGCTCGAACGCACGGTACGGCCACGGCTGCGCGAACGACGCCTTCTCGATCCGGAACACCGCCAGCAGGTCGGCCCGATTGGCCTCGCGGGTCCGCACCGGGCGATCGTCCACGGCCGTGGTGGTCACGCCCGACATAGGGCTGGCGGACACTTATACTGCTGGAGAACCGGCTTTCGTGGGTCTCGCTACGGCGGAATCGCCCCGAGTCCGCGGATCGCTGCGGTGCTCACCGACGCCGAGTGTGGAACTGCGTCGTAAGAGATATACCGCCGACGGCCGCGGTAGCGGGCATGGGTCTGATGGACAACCTTCTCGGGAGTCGCGAGCCGCGACGCGGGACTGGCGGCGGCGAGTACGTCGAACTCGATGCCGACGACGTCGAGGGGTCAGTCGGCGAGACGGCGACCACGGTGCATATCGCCAGTATCGACAGCCAGCGTGACGTTATCGACATCAAAAACGCCATCTACGACGGCGATGTCGTGATCGCCGACATCACGCGTCACTCCACTACCGACGAGACGATGGAGCGTATCACCCAGGACCTCCAAGAGATCACCCGCGAGGTCGGCGGTGACATCATCCAGAAAGCCGACGACCAGCTCATCATCACGCCCGGGACGATCGGCATTTCTCGCACGAAACTCGGCCAGTAACTCCCGCCTCGCCACTCATTCCTGTACCCGTCCTTGCCGCACTCAGGCGTCGTCGGGCGTGTCAGCGTCGTCCTCTACTGTGCGCTTCATCGACTCGCGGCGGCTCTTGGCGTCGCGACCGGTGGCATCGTGCAGGAACTCGTTTTTCGCGTCGACCGCGTCGGCGGCCGCGTCGGCGTTGCCTTCGGCGATCACGTCCTCGGCAGGACGTTCCTCGAAATCCACAGCTAAAGTGTCTTTCTTACTGCCGTAGGCCACCGTCCCCGCGACGATCCGCTTGAACACCGGGTTCTCGGGGTCCTCGACGACGTGGAGATCGCTGCCGTTGTACTCCTCTGTCGCCGTGATCGCGCCGAAGAACTCCTCGACGGTACCTTCCATGTCGGGGATTCGTTCGTCGAGATGCTCGCCGCGCCGCATCTTGTACTCACGCATGAACGGCCCGTTTGCGAGCGGCGGGGTTATCCCTTTCGCGTCCCGCGCGCGAGATACCCGGTCCGACACTCCGGACAGCTGTCACCCGCCCGCAGCGGCGAGTCCACGATCGCAGCAGTGAATCCACACTCCCGGCACGCGAACGTATCGCCCGGCTCCACGCTCCCGGCTGCACCGGTCGTTCCGGTGGCGGATTCCTCTTTCGCGCGTGTCTCGTCCTCCTCCGGCGTCCACCCCTCCGAGAGCGGCTCTGTCAGCGACTGTGCATTCCTTCTGGCCCTGGTGTCAGCTGCATCGTCGATGGGCGTGAGCGACCCCAAGCCGTCCCCCGTTCGTCCCGTCGATTCGGCGCTCGGTTCGGCGGGCCACTCGCCGGGTGCGCGGCCCGGCTCGTCGGTCGGATCGTCAGTCCCTGACGCCTCGACGATCGGTATCTCGCTCTCGGTGTCCGTTGTTGCGGTGTCCGTTGCGGTGGTGTCGGGTTCGTGTTCGGTCGTTTGCTCGCTTGTGGCGATGTCGGTCGCTGGCTCGGTTGCGGTGGCGTCGGACTCGTTTTCGGTCGCGGTACTGTCGCCTGCCGGCTCGGTCGTGGATTGGGTCTGGTTGTCCGTCCTCGATATCTCGTCGAGCGAGACCGCCGCGTTCTCGGTGGAACTCGCTGCGTCGTCGGTTGAACCCGCCGCATCGTCGGTCGCAGTCCTACCGCCGAGCGCGCCGTCCTCGATCGTGATCGTGCCGGTGCCGTCGGCCGCCACGTTCTCCTCGGCGGTCGCCGCGATCACGCGGCCATCCCCGTCACGGACCATGCCGGCCTCGGGGTCGAGCGCCGTGATCTCGGTGTTCGCCGAGACGGTCCGCTCGTGACCGCAGTTTCGACACGTTCGGACACGCGTTGCCGTCCGAACGACCTCTTCCCCCCGTTCGTCGCGCTCGCGCTCGACGCCGGTCTCGCCGTAGTCGTGCCCGAGCACCGAACAGCGAAGCCCCATTGAGACGCCATTGCGGGCCTGTGTGACATAAAGACTCCCCTTCGGGCGAACGAAACAGTAGGGACGAGCGAAACGGTGGGGCAGGCGAGAACTCCGGATGAGATCGGTGGCCATTCATCCGACCGAGGGGATAAGGGTAAGGCGAGTCCGGCCGAACCCGCCGTCCATGAGGGCAAAGCGGGAGTTCCGGGACCGCGCCGACACGGAGGTGGCCGTCCTCGACGCGCTGGTCGACCGTCAGGACGGCATGACCGTGTTCGAACTCCGCTCGCACGTCGCGGTCGGTATCGACGACCTGGAGGACGCGCTCGCCGCGCTCAAGGCCGACGGCCTGATCGAGGCCGACAACGACGGCGAGCGCACGCGGATCAAACCCGATGACCGGGTGATGCCCGAACCGGGCGAAGAAGAGGCCGAGGAGTCGTTGTTCGACGAGATCCGCGACCGACTCGGACTGTAGAATCATCGCAAGACAGTGACTGCGCCCTCCAGAATGATATCCGAATCGACTACTGTGAGATCTCTCTCGGTACTCTGTCTCGTGGCCCTCCTCATCTCAGCGGGCTGTTCGGCCGGGACCTTTACCGGGCCGTCCGGTCAGAAAGGGCCAGTCGGCCTTAATGTCACGAACGCGGCGAACGACACGCATACGTTCGAAGTTTTCGTTGTCGAACTACCAGCAAATGTGACGGTCCAATTACCCGACGGTCGAAAGCAAAGCGACGACATTGACCCAGGACTAGTATCAACCGGTCCAGGCGTTTATCAGGCGTACACCGCAGTCGAACCGCCAAATTCGGCTCGCCTACACGGACGGTACACTCTCAATCCCAACGAGACGAACATCAGCAACATCAGTAGCCTTCCGGAGAATTTTGCAGTGATCGTCACCATCCACGAGAATGATGACGTTGTTTCATGGGTATCGGCCACTTGTGACGGTGATTTAGTGTATTTAGGCGTCACCATGCGTTACTATGGCTCGGATAATGTTTACAATTGTAACTAAGCTATGTTCTGACTGCTTTAGCACCACGAAAACCGTTCGAGACAGTCCGAATCCCCGTAGGACACGACTTATCCGCGAACGGTGCGGAAAGCGGACAATGACGCTCGTCGAAACCGTCCACGAATCCCACGGCGCGACGTTCGAAGAGCGCGGCGGCGTCCGTGTCGCCACCGAGTACGGCCGCCCCGATCGGGCGGCCCGCGCCGTCCGGAAGGTGGTCGGCACGATCGAGATGGGCTACGGCGTCCTGACTGTCACCGGCGACGACCGGGTCGAGTTCGTCGACAACGCGGTCTCGAACCGCGTCCCCGAGGACGACGGCGCGGGCTGCTATGCGCTCCTGTGTGACCCCCAGGGGCGAATCGAGACCGATTTGTATATTTACAATGCCGGCGAGCGCCTTCTCCTCTTTACCCCGCCCGAGCGCGCCGCGCCCGTCGCCGACGACTGGGCAGGAAAAACGTTCATCCAAGATGTCGAGATCAGCGTCGCGACCGAGGAGTTCGGCGTGTTCGGCGTCCACGGCGCGAAAGCCACCGAGAAGATCGCGAGCGTTCTCAATGGCGCGAGCACCCCCGAAGAACACCTAGTTCGTCCGCGGCACGATGGGTGACGACGGCGTGACGGTGATCCGCGGCGACGGCCTCACGGGCGAGGAGGGGTACGAGGTGGTTTGCACAGGTGAGTGCGCCGCATCGGTGTTCGACACCCTCATCAACAACGGGTTGAACGCCGCGCCCTTCGGCTACCGGACGTGGGATGCGCTCACGCTCGAAGCCGGGTCACCGCTCTATCACACCGAACTCGAAGGGTAGATTCCGAACGTGCTCGGCCTCCGGAACGCGCTCGACTTCGAGAAGGGGTGTTACGTCGGCCAGGAGGTCATCAGCCGGGTCGAGAATCGGGGGCAGCCGAGCCGTCGCGTGATCGGACTCCGGGCCGAGACGCTGCCCGAGGCGGGCGCAACGGTGCTTGCCGGCGGCGAGGCGATCGGCGAAGTGACGCGTGCGGCCGAGAGCTCAATGCTCGAAGCGCCGATCGCGCTCGCACTCGTCGAGTTCGACGCCGCGACCGACGACCTCGCGATCGACATCGATGGTGGGGACGATGAATACGACGCAACCAGGGAGTCGTTGCCGTTCGTCGACGGTAGCGATCGATCGGCACGACTGCCCGACTACAGTTGAGGCCGGCTAGGTAGATTTGTCATGCATAGTCATCTGCGGAATCTAGACCACCGATATAGATTTCTATTCTAGCAGCGCATGAGAAAACTGTATGCATAGATTCAGAAAGGATAACATGCGGGA
>Ga0136562_100309_pt1 | contig 18982 bp, 15 predicted proteins | sample AntCluMetagen312_FD_104784 | JGI IMG/M metagenome (GOLD analysis project Ga0136562, IMG submission 104784) | Saline lake microbial communities from Club lake, Antarctica - Metagenome #312 | ecosystem: Environmental > Aquatic > Non-marine Saline and Alkaline > Saline | place: Antarctica: Club lake...
GATAAGCAGATGGTCAGATAATTGGTTAGGTAGCAAGTCACCTCACTACAATCATTATGTACAAAATAGACGTTGGGCAGGATACTGATAATATGCGATATAAAACTACAAAAAAACACTTATGTTTTCGGAATATAATAAAAATATGAACAGTTGCCGTCGAAATACCCTCTGCCTAATTGGCACTGGTCTGATGGGCGGGCTAGCAGGGTGTAGTTCGTTAACTTTCGGAGGTAAGCAAGAATATGCACCAGTCGTACTGAAGAATAATCACAATACACCGCATATGATGTCGGTTTCGGTTACTTCGATTCCTGACGAAGGACTAGGCTTTACAGAATATTTTAGTGACACGTGGTTAGTGGACACTGGTGGGAAACATACTTTTGAGGAGGGGATAGCTTTCCCAGATTTTGGACCAAAACTAATGGCACTAGTGGTATTGGAAAACGAAACTGCAAAGAGAGCAGATTTTTCATTGAGTTCCGACCTCACTGAACTCCGAGTTCTCGTCACCGAAAACGGTGAAATCAAGGTAGACTCACAAAATAAGTAGTTTCTAAATCCATATATCTCATTTAATATATAAATCGTCTTGCATTTATTGCCGCATCCATTGTATCTTATATATTAACTATTCAGCCATAAAAAGTGGCGGATAAACTCTTTTCTTCTGTTAATAACTATTAGATAATTCATCATCTCTGCTTCCTACGATTGCACCGATGGCCGCGCCGAGAGTTCCACCAATAGCCGCGCCGATTACACCAAAAAGCAGAACACCGAGGAAAGTGAAAACTATCATCGGAAATAAGATGTCAAGTGGACTTGGCCCTGAATTTCCGCTTGGATTAGATGTGTTCATATGGATACACATGGAGAGATTTTTATTAATACTTTCCTCTGTATCGAGCGGCTGATGCAGGCGATTTCCTACGAAAAAGTCATAATCTCAGCACCATTATAGAACAGAGTGGTATGTGCGCCTGCGATTGTGGCCTTCAGCACGAACAAGGTTGTAGCGTTCCATCTTCTTGAGGTAGTTGCGAACCGTTCGGTCAGTCTTCGGGTCGTCGGCACGCTTTCGATACTCGGTGTACAGGTTTGTTTGACCCCGGGGGATGAGCGTGATGCTAGTGTTCTGAGTCAGCGGTTTACGCCGAGCGACAGCAGTATTCTTTTGAGCGTATTATCGGCATCTTGCGGCAGTTTCTAACCAGTGAATGAGTATCTGGCGTAGGTTGAGAGTCGGGCACGATAGATAGGCGTGTATCACGACAAGAGCAGGCCGAAAATCCCGTGTTCGTTTGTAGAATGGACCAAACAGTCAGCCTCAGTGTCACGGCCTAGCGACGTGGTCGACGGGCGTTCACTTCAGGATCGAGATACCAAAGTGCGCCCATACCGAGGAGTATCGGGGCTGCGGCCCACGCTGGAATCATTCCAACCACCGCCCACGGCGAGAACCCCTGCATACCTCCGAGTCCGCTCAACTCAATCATTAGCACTGCGCCGATCACGATCACTGCCACTACTGCCATGTTTGTTCTGGATTGACCCATGCCGACATGTATTCGTGATTGAATATAAAGAAACGGTCGTGTAGGTACAAATGTAGGTACAAATGTGTCCACATCTGTGGCCACATGGGTAGTGACTCGACTGAGAGAGTACGTTTCGTGTGTTCTGGCCTCCCGGTCGACACCCCGTGTTCAAAGTGTGGATCACTGAAAAACAGCCGCCAGAGTGCTTGTATCGGACACACCACACAGCAGTTTTCACGAGTAATCTGCGGTCGACCGACACCCCAGATTGTAAGTGTTCTCGCTGATCTCAGAAATCAGCCGACTCCCCCCACGTTGTAAGTGTAAACCCGCGTTAGAAACTTAGATCCCGCTGAATTGACGAGGTTTCTTCGGATTGCAGTTTACCTAATAGCATATCAGTTCGTGCAGGGAATGCTGGTTCCCACCGATCTATCTCTCGCAGTGTTTCAACGACGATTTGGATTTCGTCGACCAGCTCGTAGATGTAGGCCCGCCCACCGCTCCGACCGAGATTCTGCTCGCTGGCTTCGATCAGCCCAAACATATCGAGTGTATCGAGATGGTCTCGAACGCGGCTCTCGGAGAGTACGTCAGCGTCGACGCGCTCGCAGACGCTCTTGTACATCGGATAGATTTGTTTGACCTTTGCTTCGGTCTCTGGGTCCAAGACCGTCAGTGTGAGCGCCACCAAGACAGCCTGCATTTGGACGGTGAGCCGATTGTTGATGATACGCTCGGTGTTGGCCCGGTCGACCTTCGTGCGGGCAAGCGTGACGTGTTCTTCGAGGACAGTCTCGGATTCCTCGTGGCGGGCGATATCGCCAGCCGTCTCTAGGAGATCCAAACCCATTCGGGCGTCCCCTGTATCTTGGGCCGTCAGTGCCGCACACAGCGGCACCACGTCGTTCGACAGCACCCCATCGTAGAACGTGAGGTCGGCATAGTAGTTGAGAATCGAACGCATTTGGTTGGCGTCGTAGGGTTTGAACTCGATTTCTTTCTCAGTGAGAGTGCTTTTGACACGCTGAGAGAGGCTTTCACGGAATTTAAAATTGTTCGAGATGCCAATGATACCGACCCGTGTTTCGTCGAGTTCGCCCATCGAGTTGGCCCGTGGGAACTCATACAGCAGTGATTCATCTTCGCCGAGTTTGTCGATCTCGTCGAGGACCACCAACACGTCGCCGCCGATCTCATCGAGATGGTCGTAGATCACCGACCACAACGTATCGGGGTGAGTGCCTTGCTTGAACTCGCGGTCGGGGTGGAGGTCGTTGGCGAGTTTCGAGATTACCTTGTATGTCGTATCTCGTTTGTTGCAGTTCAGCGTAAAGACGGTGAGATCAATGCCAGCGGCCTCACAGTCGGCAGTGAGCAATTCGAGAATCTTGTGTGTCGTCGCGGTTTTCCCAACGCCGGTTTGGCCGTAGACAAACACGTTCGGCGGGCCGAACCCATCGAGAATATCCTGTAGGGCGGCTCCATAGGCTTCGATTTCCTCGTTGCGTTCAAGGATCTCGTCTGGTCGGAAATCCTCGTCGAACGGGCGTTTAGTTTTGAAAATTGTGTTTGGGCCTTTGAACGGTGAATCCATGTCGACACCTCGTATACTGTGAGTATTCACACCCACCCTTGTAAGTGTTGTATGTGTTCTAAGTGTTCCCGCGGTCAATCACCCACCCCCCGGATTGTAAGTGTTCTCGGCCTCACAGCCGCGTGGGTCGACAGGTTCGATTCAGAATGTATTGCTTATAAAGACAGACGTGGAAACACATTCCCACCCCCCCAGATTGTAAGTGTTTATCTCGCCGTAGGCGTCTTGGTTGTAGCCTATTCTGCGTTTTGGTATATTTGCCGTCATACAAACCTATATGTAACACGTTTCAGGATTGGCGTGGGAATACACGGTCTGGCTCGTTATCCGCACAATCTGCCGTTTCAACACGTCTCTGAAACAGACACGCCCTCGGAGGCGTTTACACTTACAATCCGGGGTGGGGGGGTGGTACTAGATACTAGTACTAGACTAGAACAACAACACAACAACACAACAACAGTAACAGCATACAGCGGCACTGAGGGGCAGTCGACTACATCGGAAGCGTGGTGTGCTACTCGATGGCGTCGACTTCCACGGCCGCGCCTCAAAGTCGATGGCGAAACGCCTCGCAAAGGCGCTTGAACCCTACGACCCGATGTTCATCGAGGAGCCCGTACTCCCCGAACACAACGACTGCCTCCCAGAACTCGCGGAACACACTACGACGCCGATTGCGACGGGCGAGCGGATGTACTCCCGCTGGGACTTCAAAGAAGTCCTCGAGGACGGTGCGGTCGACGTGATCCAGCCGGACCTCTCCCACGCCGGCGGCATCACTGAGGTGAAGAAAATCGTCGGGATGGCCGAGGCCTACGACGTTGCGATGGCCCCGCACTGTCCGCTTGGGCCGATCGCGCTGGCCTCCTGCGTGCAGGTCGACGCCTGCTCGCCGAACGTGCTTATCCAAGAGCAGAGCCTCGACATCCATTACAACGAGGAGAGCGACGTCCTGGATTACCTCTCAGACCCTTCCGTCTTCGAGTACGACAATGGTTACGTCGAACTGCCGACCGACCCCGGATTAGGGATCGACATCGATGAGCAGCGCGTCCGCGAACTCACCGACGAGGTCGACTGGCACAACCCCGTCTGGCGACACGAGGACGGCAGCGTCGCGGAGTGGTGACTGTGCCGCCAGAAAGATTCACCGACGCAGTTGTGATAGTCACCGGATCGACACGCGGCATCGGTGCGGGCGTCGCGAAACGGTTCGCCCGGGAGGGCGCGAGTGTCGTCGTCACCGGCCGATCCCGCGAGGCCGGTGAGGCGACGGTCACCGATATTGAGGATGAGGGCGGTGAGGCCGTCTTCGTCCGGGCGGATATGCGCGACCCAGACGACATCGCCGCGCTCTTCGAGGCGGCCGTCGACACCTACGGCAGTCTCGACGTCCTCGTGAACAACGCCGGCGTGGAGACGAACACCGGTGTCGCGGAGGCGACGATGGACGACTGGGAGTTCGTCGTCGAGACCGACTTCCGGTCCTTCTGGCTCTGTGCGAAGGAGGCTGTAGCGCGGATGGACGAGGGTGCGATCATCAACACCTCATCGAACCACGCGTTCCTAACGATGCCCCAGATGTTCCCATACAACGCGGTCAAGTCGGGGATCAACGGAATGACGCGAGCGATGGCGCTTGATCTATGACCACAAATCCGCGTTAACACCGTCAACCCCGGCTGGGTCGCCATCGAGCGCACGCTCTCAGAGATGAGTAAGGCCGAGCGCCATGAGATAGAGTCGATCCACCCCACCGGGCGACTGGGGGAACCCGAAGACGTCGCCGCGGCGGTCGCGTTCCTTGCGAGCGACGAGGCTGGGTTCATCACAGGCACGAATCTCCTCGTCGACGGCGGTCGCTCGGCCGTGATGCAAGACGGGACGCTCCCCGACTACCGGGCGCGGCGGGAGCGCGGCTCCGGCGGGGGCCACGAGCAGACGCGTGCTGAGAGCGATGACATCGACCGGGAGGACCTCGAATGACGCGGGTCACCACGGACTCTTTGAGCGTCGACTACGACCCCGATACTGCCCGCCTCACGGTCGAATCCATGGGTGCAGACGGGGCGTCAATGCTCTTTACGGGCCGGGTCGGCGTCCGTTCCGCAGACAGACAGGACGCGCGCGACGTTCTCGATATTGAGGTGTCGTGTTCGGCTGCAACCACCACCGCGGACGCCTCCGACGCCGTCGACGTAACCGTCACCGTCGAAAACTGCTCGACGGAGCCGATTCGACTCGAAGCAATCGATGTCCTCAATGGGACCACGCCGTTCGGGCCGACCGATCAGGTGTTCGTCCACGGCTACCAGTCGTGGACGCCGACCGCAACGCTGCGACTCGACGAGTCGTTCCCCGAAGAAAAACCCAAAAATCGGCCGCAGATGGTCGATCTCGCTGCGCCGCGCGATGCGACGACGAGCCACGCTATCACGGCGCTTTCGGGCGACCCGGACGAATTGACTCTCGGCTTCCTAGAGCATGACGCCTACCTGACGCGGTTCGACCTCGATTTGGGGCCTGATTCCGAGCCCGACGAAACCTCACTCACCGCGGTCTGTCCGCTCGACGGTGTCACACTCGCCGCAGGCGATTACCGCGAGAGTGCGACACTCCGTATCGAAGCAGGCCGACCGGTCGCCGACGCCCTGGCTGACATCGCCGACGCTGTCAGCGACCGAATGGATGCTCGGGTCCCTACGTCCGTCCCGACCGGGTGGTGCTCGTGGTACCACTACTTTACCGAGGTCACTGCCGACGACATCCAGGAGAACGCGGCTGAGCTCAACCGCTGGGGCGTCGACATCGATGTCGTTCAGATTGACGACGGCTACGAGACGGCGTTCGGGGACTGGTGCACGCTCACGACGGGGTTCGAATCGATGGCGGAACTGCGCACAGACGTTGCGGCCGCGGGCTACGACCCGGGAATCTGGCTTGCACCGTTTTATGTACAGGCTGATTCGCGTCTCGCCAACGAGCACCCCGAATGGCTCGTCACTCAGGGCGGATCACCGGTCGACGCCGGCGCGCGCCACGGACCGATGTACGCTCTGGATACCACACATCCCGACGTGACCGAGTGGCTCTCGGAGACATTTCAGACGATCGTCAACGAGTGGGGGTTCGAGTACCTCAAACTCGACTTCCTCTACGCCGCGGCGCTGCCCGGCGACCGCCACACCGACGTGACACGCGCGGAGGCGTACCGACGGGGACTCGAAACCATTCGGAACGCCGTCGGCGACGCGTTCGTGCTGGGCTGCGGTGCACCGGGCCTTCCGAGCGTCGGCCTCGTCGACGCAATGCGGATCGGCCCTGACACCGCGCCGTACTGGCGGAAGGAGGGCGATAGCGCCAGCCAGCCAGCCCACGAGAACGCCGTCCGTAACGTACTCAACCGCCAGTTCTGCCATCGACGGCTCTGGGTGAATGATCCTGACTGCCAACTCGTCCGTGAGATGACTGATCTCACTACGGCTGAACGGGAGTCGTTCGCCGCGCTCGTCGCGCTCACGGGGGGATCGAACTTTCTCAGCGACGCCATCGCGGAGATAGACGAGGCAGGCCAGCGGCTGTTCGAACGGACGCTTCCGCCCGTCGCAGACGGCCGGATCGACGACTTCGGTGCCAAAGAGTTTCCCGAACGAGTCGTCTGCGAGCGCGCTGCCGACGGCGCGGTTGCCGTCGCGGCGTTCAACTGGTCTGACGAGCCCCGTCGCCTCCGAGTGGACCCTGACGAATACGTAGTCTACAACGACGAGAACATCGGCTCCAATGGAGCGAAAGCTGCTGTCGCCGACGAGCTGTCATCGCTGTCGTGGGAAGCACTTCCGTCGAACGACGGGGCTGGACGGCTGCACAGCGGTCCGGTCGAACGTGAGGTCGACCCTCACGGCTGCCTCCTCGTTCACTGTGTCCCCACCCCCGCGGAGTCCCGACCGACGCTCGTCGGCACGGACCACCTCGCGAACGGGGCTTCGCAGGTGGCCGGCGTCGACTGGACCGACGGAACACTCTCGGTGACGCTTGACGCCGACGAACCGATGACACTATACGCCGCGACCCCCGGTGGGTGGCGGACTGAAGGGACATCCGCGGACGACCGCGTTGCTCGCCTCAAGGCTACGCCGGAGGCCAACGTATTCGAGTTTTCACACTGATCTATGACTGAAGACACCGAACCCGAGACGAACCGAGGAGAATCGACAGAAAAACCGAGCGAATCGATGGAGGAGACGGTAGCAGCCCACTCCATGGGGGATGACGGACCCGACCGAACTCCGATGTCGGCCGCCTCGACCGCACGGATCGGCGTCTGTTACTTCCCGGAACACTGGCCGCGTGAGCGTTGGGCAACCGACGTCCAACAGATGGTCGACGCGGGCATCGACGTGGTTCGAATGGCCGAGTTCTCGTGGGGGCGGCTCGAACCCGAGCGTGGCGAGTTCGACTTCGAGTGGCTCGATACGGTGGTCTCAATGCTCGGCGACGCGGGTATCGACGTGGTGCTCTGTACGCCGACGGCGACGCCGCCGAAGTGGCTCGTCGACGAGCACCCCGAGATCCTCCAGACCGAACCAGACGGGGCGGTCCGCGAGTTTGGGAGCCGTCGTCACTACTGCTTCAATTCCGATGTCTACCGCGAGGAATCGGCGCGGATCACCCGGCGGATGACAGAGCATTACGCCGATGTCGACGCAATCGTCGGCTGGCAGACCGACAATGAGTACGGCTGCCACGAGACCGTCCGCTGCTACTGCGAGGACTGCGCCGCGGCGTTCCGCGAGTGGTGTCGCAACCAATATGGCAATGTCGACTCGCTCAACAAGATGTGGGGGACGACATTCTGGAGCCAGCAACACAGTTCCTTCGAGGAACTCGACCCGCCGCGACACACTGCTGCAGAACATCACCCCTCGCGACTGCTGGATTACGCCCGCTTCGCCAACGAGAGCGTCGTCGAGTACAACGACCTGCAGGCAGAGATCATCCGCGAAGTCAACGACGAGTGGTTCGTGACGCATAATTTTATGGGTCATTTCGACACGCTGGACTCCTTCAGCGTCGGCGACTCGCTCGACTTCGCCACGTGGGACTCCTACCCGACGGGCTTCGCACAGGATCGCAACACAGAGGCGGTCACCGACGACCGCCTCCGCGCCGGCGATCCAGATCAGGTGAGCCTCAACCACGACCTCTACCGTGGCCCCAACGGCTTTTGGGTGATGGAGCAACAGCCCGGCGACGTCAACTGGCCGCCGCGCTGTCCGCAGCCCGGCGAGAACGCGATGCGGCTGTGGGCCCACCAGGCCGTCGCCCACGGTGCGAACGTCGTCTCGTACTTTCGGTGGCGTCGCTGCCGGCAGGGACAGGAACAGTACCATGCGGGGCTTCGGAAACACGACGGCTCGCCCGATCGCGGGTATGCGGACGCCGCCCGCGCAGCCACGGAGTTCGAGGAACTCGGCAAACTCGGCAGCGTCGACGCGCCCGTCGCGCTGTGTTTTTCCTACGAGGACCTGTGGGCACTCTCTGAACAGCCCCACGCTCCGGAGTTCGACTACTGGGGCCTCGTCGGCGCGTTCTACCGCGCGCTCCGTTCCCGAGGCCTACAGGTCGACGTGGTCGATACCAGCAGCGGTCGAAGCGTCGAACTCAACGGCTACGACGCCGTTGTCGCCCCAACGCTCCACCTCGCGGATGAGTCGCTTGCAAATCGTTTTGAGGCGTACGTTGCAGACGACGGTCACCTACTTCTCGGCCCGCGAACCGGGTACAAATCACCCGAAAATCGACTACAGCCGGACCTCGCGCCCGGCCCGTTCGCGGACCTCGTCGGCGGGCACGTTGACCAACACGAGAGCCTCCCGTCGTCAGTCGATACACAACTCTCGTACCGCGGTGACGAGTACGAGTTCCGGACGTGGGCCGAGTGGCTCGCTCCCGACGAGGCAACGACGGTTGGAGAGTACACCGCCGGCGTCGCCGCTGGCCGTCCTGCGATCCTCGAACACCTCGTGGGAGATAGTTGTGTCACCTACTGCGGTGTCTGGCCGGAGGGAGACCTCGCCGACGCGCTCGTAGCTGACCTCCTCGACCGCGCAGACATCGCCCACGCAGAGCGGTTCCCCGAGACTGTTCGCATCACCGAACGCGACGGATACGTGTGGATCCTCAACTTCGGTGCTGACCCCGTCGACATTGATGTTGATTCCGACGCGATGTGGCACGTTGGTGATCCGTCGATTCCAGAGTTCGGCGTTGGCGTCGTTGAGGTTGACCTGACAGCCGTGTCGCTCCAATAGCCATCCATGCGATGCCACCGACGCCGCTGGTCGAATGCCCGGAGTGCGGCGTCGTCGGCCTACCCGAACGGATCGCAGTCCACGAGTGTAGCAAATAAAATGGCAGTTGTTTCGCTCGCGCGTGCGAGCCCTTTTTGTCGGGGATCAATAGTCTGAATATGTGATGTAGACGATGACATCACCGGCGGTTGTGTTCGTCGTATAGAAGCTGCTTAGCAGTACGCGCGAATCCTCGATTATTTGCACACGCGATTGTGTCCAAAATATACGTGCCGTTTTTCACCGCTAATTAGTTCACAATTAACGACATATCTCATTTATGACCAAGGTGGAGTCTTACTAGTATGTGGGCGCAAATCAGATAGATTCTAATCGGGATATGTCATAACTCGGTTAGAATCTCGTGGGACTGGCGTCGACCACAGTCCAATCAGGACCAAGTAGCTCACTTTTTAATCGCATTCTCTCGTCTATCTGACTATGACTTCAGACTCAGTCGACTCTCTGGAGGGCCCCGCATCCAGAGTCGACGAAGAGTTACATCTTACAGGCGGTCTAAGGAGTTCAAAACGATCTCACTCGTAATTGATTCCAGTAGTTCTGTTCATCATACACTAATAGACTATATTGACGGGGAAGAAGCCAGTTCGTTAGCTGACCCTGTTGAGGTATCCTTGCTGAACATGGTGCACCTACGCAGCGTGAACACCATTCTGAGACCAATATCCGGGTATCAGCAACAGTCAAGTGAAAAAGTAAAACTCTCGCGTAACACATCGATAACGGGGTGTGGTCGACCGGATCAACGACCGAACTCAGTTTGTTGTTTACGCCGAACGTGGCCACCCAACGGTGACTGATGATACCGTTCCGACGCTAGTCTCTAAGAACCTACACACCACAGTAGACCTCGACACGTTCCTTGAGGAGTACGCAGGGATGACGGTCCATGAGAAAGCAATGGAGAGCACGCAACCGTCTGGTGGTATCGCTATTTTGGCTTCTGCTCCTGTTCGTCGGTATTGTTGTTGCTATCAGCGTGATCTAACTTGGTATTTTTAAATTATTTCACTGGCGTTGTCGTCTCCTACATCTTGGAAGTATTCCAATTCGGCCTATCGTGACTGTTCGCGATGAGGCCGAGGTATGGATAAGTGGCCCGACAGAACGTATTCGGTTCTGATTAATGGCGCTGACCCCAGCATGTAGACACCGACGAAGGTATCACCTACAGAAAGCTAATTAACAGTCTCGGCGGGGCCGGCATATCGTTGTAGTGCCAGTACAGTCGGTGTCCGTTCTGTTCTGTTGAATAGCGTTCTCTGAGAGTGGATGAATTGGTGGCGATTTTGTGACTACGAGCCTTGCCTGCTCACGGCCCGGCTCACATTCTACCTACCGACGTAATCACCGCTATTCAACAGAGCAGTCCATTCAAAGATGTAAGTACGACAACTGATATGTCAACACCGGTTTGACAGATGGTATGGAAGTCGTTTAACCACTCCTCTCCTCAGTCGCTCGCAGAGTCGACGTCGGGTGAGGATTCGGAGTCGGCGCTGGTTGCTGACGAGTTCGTGCCAGTAGCGACGGTCGACTCGTCGTCGGGGAAATAGCAGGCCGCCTGATGGGTGCCGTCGCCAGCCTCGTCCAGTCCCGGTTCGACCTCCCGACACTCCTCTTGGGCTTTCGGGCACCGGGGTGCGAACGCACAGCCGGACGGGAGATCAACGGGATCTGGCGGCTCCCCTTCGAGGAGGACACGGGTTCGATCTGCCGTGGGATCCTTTTCGGGCGCCGCAGCCAACAGCGAGCTCGTGTAGGGATGTTTCGGCTGGGATGCGATACGGTCGACGTCGCCTTCCTCGATAATCCGACCGAGATACATAATCGCCAGCCGGTCGGAGACCTGTACCAGGCTCGCCAAGTCGTGGGAAATGTAGACGATTCCGATATCTTCCTCGTCAGCCAGCCCGCGAAGGAGGTTGAGGAGATTGACCTTGAGCGAGACATCGAGCATCGACGCCGGCTCGTCACAGATGAGGAAGTCCGGCTCCAAGACGAGTGCTTTCGCGACCGCAACACGTTGGCGTTGCCCGCCGGAGAGCTCGTGTGGGTACTGGTCGAGGAATGTTTTCGCAGGCGTCAGCCCGACTTTCTCCAGGGTTTCGATGATGGCCTGTTCGCGTTCGTCAGTCCGGTAGTCATGGATCGTCAGCGGCTCTCCAACGAGTTCGCGGACCGTCTGTCGCGGGTTGAGCGAGTCGAAGGGATCCTGGAAGATGATCTGGACCTTGCGACGGAACTCCTGAAGGTGTCCGTCCTCGTAATACTCGTATGGCTCGCCGTCGAAGACGAGGCTCCCGCCGGTCGGTTTTTCGAGGAGGGCCATCGTCTCGCCCAGCGTCGACTTCCCGCAGCCGGATTCGCCGGCGATCCCGAGGACCTCCGAGCGACGAACCGACAGCGACACCCCGTCGACGGCTTTTACGTGATTCGGGTCCTCGCCTCTGAACTTACTCAGCAGCCCCTGGCTCTGCTGGTAGTGTTTTTCCAGCCCGTCGGTCTCGAGAATGACCTCACCGCAGTCAGTATCGAGTGTGCTCGAATCGGGAATGTTCCACGTCTTCGGATCTTTCGCATCCCGTCGCATCTGGGCTGCCTGATCGACGTGATGGCACGCCGACCGGTGGTTCCGGTTCGGTAGTTCCACGAGGTCGGGATGAGAGGTCCGACACTCGTCGGTAGCGAACGGGCATCGATCCGCGAACACGCAGGCCGAGGGCTCCTGGTTGAAATTCGGCGGTGAGCCGGGGATCGCCACTGGATCTTCGTCGCCCTCGTCGATCTCCGGGAAGGAGTTCTTCAGCCCCATCGTGTATGGGTTCGTGGGGTTGACGAGCACGTTGTCGACACTCCCCTGTTCCATTACTTTCCCCCCGTACAGGATCGAGAGCTCGTCACACGTCTCGGCAATGACGCCGATCTCGTGGGTAATCAACAGCAGGGAGCTATCCATTCGCTCCTGAATCTCGAGGATTTTGTCGATGATCTTGTCCTGGACGATAACGTCGAGCCCAGTCGTCGGCTCGTCGGCGATGATGAGGTCCGGTTCGAGCGCGAGTGCCATCGCAATCGTGGCGCGCTGTCGCATTCCGCCCGAGAACTCGTGGGGATAGTCGTCGGTCCGACGTGGGTCGAGGCCGACGATCTCGAACAGCTCACGGACGCGGTCGTTTGCCTTGCTGTTCGAGACGTTCCGGTGGTTGTGAATCGCCTGCGTGATCTGCTTACCCACGGCCATCACCGGATCGAGCGAGTCCATCGCACTCTGTGGGATGTAGGCGATGTCTTCCCACAGGACGTCCCGCCGTTCGGCGTCCGTGAGCGACGTCAGGTCACGGCCATTGAACTGGATCGTCCCCCGTTCGATGGTCCCGTTGTTCGGGAGGAGCCCCAGAAGGGCTTCTGCGACGGTCGACTTGCCCGAACCGGATTCACCGGCAAGGCCGTAGTTGACGCCCTCGTCGATACTGAACGAGACATCGTTGACCGCGTGGATGTCTTCCTCGTCGGTAGCGTACGTGACTTTGAGATCTTCGACTGTGAGTAGACTCATTGGTCCACCTGAATTTCGGGATTGATGACTTCCTCGTAGGCGCGGCCGATGAGGAACACTGATGTCGTCACTGCAGCAATCGCGATGGCCGGCGGGAAGACCCACCACCACGCGATTCGAATGTTACCGGACTCGAAGACTTGCCGAAGCATCCGTCCCCAGCTCGTCATCGTCGGGTCACCGAAGCCAAGGAAGGCGAGGCTCGCCTGTGCGGCGATCGCCCACGCGATACCGTAGGCAGTGTACAGGAAGCCGATAGGCAACACGTTGGGCGCAACGTGATACAGCATCGTTCGTAGGTTGCTGGCCCCGCTTGCCCGGGCGGATTTGACGAACGTCCGCTCACGGACCGAGAGCACCTCCGACCGAACGACGCGCGCTGGCATCTTCCAGAGGAAGCCGGCGATGATGGCGGTCATCAACCAGACGCTGGGCGTGACGAACGTGAGCAACAGCAGCGCCATCGGCATAAACGGCAGGGAGAACGTCAGATCCGTCAGCCGCATCAGGATCTCGTCGACCCAGCCGCCGTAGTAGCCGCTGACGAGTCCAACGAGGAACCCGATGGCACCCGTGCCAAGCCCACCGAAGAGGCCAACGATGAACGTCGGCCGTGCGCCGGCGAGGAACTGGCTCAGGATGTCTTTGCCGTAGGCCGTGGTGCCGAAGAGGGCTGCGCCGGTCGGCGGACTCAGCCGAAGTAGTGAGCCGGCGTTGTTGCGGACGGTGTACTCAATCGGATCGTGCGGCGCGAGGAACGGTCCGAACACGCCGAGGAACGCGAATCCGGCGACGACGATCATCCCGGCGAACGCCAGCCGGTCCTGTCGAAGGAAGGCAAACTGGTTTCGAATCAGTTTGCTGATCGTGTCGACGCGCTTGTACAACTCTCCTTTGGGCTTTGTTTCTGCACTCATGCTGATCCACCTCCGCCGGTCGAGACTGTCGGATCGAAGTACGCATACAGGACATCCGCGGCGAGATTCGCGATGATGACCGCGAGCGCCATAATAAACACCGCGGCCTGCACGAGCGGGTAGTCCTGCTGTTGGATCGCGAGCACTAGCTCGCGGCCGATACCGGGCCACCCGAAGACGACCTCCAGGAGGATGAGCCCCTGGAAGATCATCCCGAGTCGGAGCGCGAAGTACGTCAAGATCGGCAGCATCGAATTACGGCCAGCTCGGGCCAGCTGCTGCATCTCCGAGAGCCCCTTCGCGCGGTGGAGTTTGAGGAACTCCGAGCCGCGCTTTTCGACGACGCCGTTGCGAGCCAACAGCAGGAAGTCACCACTGTAGTAAACGACCGCAACTGTGAACGGCAGTATGTAGTGGTGGAGGAAGTCCAGCGAGACGAACGTATCCAGATACCCCTCGGGCGATGCGGCGACCGAGCGCATCCCGAAGGCAGGGACGATGTCCAGATTATACGCGAAGATAATGATGAAAATGATCCCTGTAATGAACACGGGCGTCGACCGAAGGAACGTCGTCGAGATGATGCTGAACTTCTCGAGGAAGCTGCCCCGGTTCCAGCCAACGTACATGCCGAGCGAGGAGCTCAGAACGGCGGTCGTCACGAGTGCTGGCACGAGAAGGATCAGCGTGTTCACCAGCCGGGGCTCGAGGACGCTCCAGACGGGTTGACTCCGCAGGATCGAGTAGCCGAACTGGAACGTCAGGATGCTGCTCATATAGCTGATGTACTGTGCCCATATCGACTTATCGAGGCCGTACAGCGAGCGGATCTCGGTGATCTGTTCCTGGTTGAGATTACCGGCCGTTACGAGCGCCTCGAACGGGCTCCCCGGGAGGAGGCGGAGGACGACGAAGATGACCGAAACAGCCACCAGTGTCAGTAGAATGGAGATGGCGAGCCGTTTGGCCAGGAACCGTTGAAAGTTGCTCATATAGTCTGTGCTCCGCTCTGTGTGCGTTCGTGCTGGTGCGGGGCACCTCTTCGAGCGGGGGACCCACCGACGGTCGCCCAGGCTACCCTCGTCGTGGTGCGAGCGTCGCTCTCGGGATGGCCTGCGGCAGGCTCGCTGGACCGCTGTCTCGGTCCGGTGGCCTCCGGCAGGCTCGACCCGTGGCGTACATCTGGCGGTGTTGTATTGAACGAAATATCGAAATCCATCTTTGGGAAGTTGTTACGAGAGTTTGGGAAGTTGTTACGAGAAGTCGGACTGACCCAGCTCCGAGCGGCGCATGTGGGTGTTTTCTGGCTGAATGCGCTCGACAAACGCTCCCCATGCCTCGCCGTTCGGATATCGGAGGTTATCGTTGCTATCCCAGGTGTAGCCGGCCTCCTGGAGAATGGTCCGGGCTTCCTCGACGTTGAAGGTGTAGTCCGTGGTCTCGGAATTGTGCCACGGTGTGAGCTCCGAAATCGGGTTTTCGCCCTCAGGAACGACTGCCTGACCCTGAAGAACACTCTCGGCGAAGCCTTCGGAATCGACCACTTTCGCGAATGCCACCCGGAACTCTTTGTCCCGTACGAGCGGGCAAGAGAACATCAGCTTCGTGTCGAGCGGTGCGAAGTTACCGGACGACATCTTCTCGATGGAACTCGTGTTGGCCGCACGATCGGCCTGGCTGTTCGAAAGTGTCGTTCCAACGGCGTCGATCTCGCCACCTTGGAGCGACCCGATCATCGAGTCGATATTCCCGACGTTTATCCAGATGACGCTGTCGATGCCTGGACCACTCTCCGCACGGTCACCGAGCGTTTCGGCGCGCCACTCGTCGTCAAACATCCAGTGGCCATCGTTGCGCGAGACCTCAAAGCGAGTTCCTTGCTCCCAGTTCTCGTACTGGAACGGTCCGGTCCCGATAGGGTTCTCGGGGTTATGCTGTGATGGGTTGTCGACGTCTTCCCACCGGTGTTTCGGGATAATCACACTGCGGACGACCCGCTGTGTCATAAATGCCGCGTCGGGGTTCTTGAGGTTGAACCGTACCTCGTGATCACCGAGCACCTCCACAGACTCGATTGGCTCGTAGAACGGCACCTGACTCGTCGAAGAGTACTCTTTGTAGAGTTCGACAGTGAACTTCACGTCCTCTGCGGTGAACGGTTCCCCGTCGTGCCACTCGACGCCTTCGCGGAGCGTGAGTTCGACCGTCGTATCGTCGACGAACCCACCCCCAGTCGCAAGCGCCGGCACCACCTCGAGGTCTGGGTTCGCATCGAAGAGCCCGTCGTAGATGTACGTGAGTCGCTTGGCCTCGGCACCGCCTGCAGCCCACGGCAGGTTCAGGGAGTTCATCGACGTCGTGACGCCTTTGACGTACGTGCTGTCGTCGGTCTGTGGCTGCAGATTGACCTCCGACCAGACGAAGGAGTCCTTGGTCGGACCGTTCCCCGGTGTCTTCACGTAGCCCGACCAGTTCTCCGTGTTGACTGCCGTAATGACATCTGGGAACAGCGTGATGAGCGCAGCCACGTCTTCGGCGAAAATCTCCTGGGCCTGATCGACGAGTTCCTCGCGTGCAGCACGGTCAGTTGTCTGGGCCTGTTCAGTGAGCACGTCCTGAAGCTCAGGGTGGTAGTAGTTATCGTAGTTCGAGAGGCTCTCCGCAGTCCGACGCATCAAAAGCGGGTTCGGATCCAGGCCGCGCTGTGGGTCGGGCCCGTGTGTGCTCATCGAGACGACTGCTTCGAGACCCTTGGTCGCCCAGCTCTGTGCGTACAACTGGTTCAGCGGGCGGTCGTTGAGTTCGACGTTAATGCCGAGATCGTTGAGACCGCGCTGCACCATCAGTGCGTGTTCACGCATCCAGGGGTCGTCTTCGCTGGAGAACTCGAGCGGAAGTGGCTCCAGTGCAGCACCGGCGGTCGCGCTGTAATCAAGCGGGGGAGAGTCAGCGTCGATTGTGTCCCACTCCCGCCAGTACTGCGTCTCGACCGTTTCCGGGGTTCCCTCTGGAACGTCCGGCGTGCTACTACTACCGCCGCCGTCTCCACTACCCCCACTACACCCTGCGAGAGCACCCGTTCCGAGTGTGGCCGCCGTCGCAGCGAGGTACCGTCGGCGGTTCATTCGCTGATCGATCCGATTGGCCGATCTGTCATCATTTTTCTTCGACATCGCGCTTCTCCCTTTCGGCCTATCTGAAATGTTTTTGTTCCCTATTCTGACCGATATCTACCATTCTTTAAATATCATCTCTGAAGTCGACAATTGATCTCCGTTTGAGAATAGTTGTCACAATAACAGGTCGTTACTCGGTTCGCAGACCGTAGATGAGTTCCAACAGTGCTCGTTCAGCCGTTCGAAGGCGTTCACTGACCGTCGACTGAGCGACATCGAGTTCATCGGCCAGTTTCGTCTCAGACGTTTCGCGAGGGATTTCGAAATAGCCGTGGTTGTAGGCCAGTTCGAGAATCTCCAGTTGTTTGTCCGTGAGCTTCGAAACGAGGACCTCGGTCAGGCGCCCACTGTCCAGGGGTTCGCCCGGATCCTCGTTCTGGCTCACCGACAGCAATTTGAACTCACCCAACGTCGCTTCGATCTCGTCCGCCAGAGACCGGAACTGTTCCCAGTCACGGGTTGTTGTTACGACCTCAAAGGAATCCCCTTGCATCACGATCCGGTTGGGAATCGCTTCCTGGCGAAGGATCAAGCCCAGAATAAACGGGTACGATTCATTCGCCAAGATCGTCACTCGCTGGATGTCGACACCAGTCGATCCTGTGGGTATCGAACTCGTATAAAACAACGAAACGCCGGAGATCTGAGATACTGCCTCTTCGATATCAAACGGCGTATCGGCTGCAATTGTCAACGACTCGATCCAATCGCCGTCTTCGACATAGAACGCATTGTCGAGTTCGATACTCCGGACATCGGACAGCTCCTGATGTAGACTCGCCATTACGCCGGTCGACATCGTCGTGAACTCAATGCGTAGAATAGTCTAACCTCCTTGTTTGGAAGACTTCAGTGAGGGATATATATGTCACGACTATCGTAATGTAAATTTTACACGAGGTGATCGGAGCACAATTTCCGGATGTACAAAGTACCATTCTGATACGTAGAGCACAACTGCGATACTCACAGTGTTGTCGAACCTCATCGTGGGGATACCCTGAATAATACCACTCAGACGACCAATGGCCAGTAAACGAGCCACGAGAAGACGACGACAGATAGAGACAATCCCATCGTCACGAGTCCAAATAGGGCGATGTCGCGATTCGAGAGAGGCCCGCGGTCCATCGAGACGAGTACTGCGGTTGTATTGAACGGTAGTAACGTTGTCGAGCCCACGACGAGAAGCACGGCGAGCGCGAGAAAGAGCTGGTTGACGCCGAAGAGGTCGGCAAACTCCAAGACGATCGGCAACGCGACGACGATCGCGGCAGATCCCGTCGAGAACGGAATCCGAATTGCGACACTGAGCAGGAGGAGCACGGCGATCAGTTGCCACTGCGTGAACGTAGCGAAGGGAACAGTCGTGGTGAGTGCTTCGACGACAACGTCGATCGCACCCGTCGACGTCATTACATCAAGAATCGAAAGCATCGCTCCGATTAGGAAAATAATACCCCAACTCACCTCAGCAACGTCATCGGCTGTGATGATATCGATACGGGGTGTAGCCAACACAGCCACTGCGATCACGGCCGGAACCACGGTCGGAATCCTAACGAACGATCCGATGACCCAGCTTGCAACGGTTCCAAGCATTACGAGGCCCACAATCCGCTGGTCGCGCGTGAGTGGTGTCGTTTCGTCACTCTCGGTGATAAGCCGAGTACCATTACGCCCTCCTCCATCAGTATTGGCTCGTTCTTGGTCGAGATTATCAACGGTTGTCGTCCCGTCGACGCCCGTGAGGACGACAGCCCCAACAGTCGCAAGGAGATACAACAAGAGGGTTGGTGGCAGCATCAACACAGC
>Ga0136562_100319_pt1 | contig 18752 bp, 17 predicted proteins | sample AntCluMetagen312_FD_104784 | JGI IMG/M metagenome (GOLD analysis project Ga0136562, IMG submission 104784) | Saline lake microbial communities from Club lake, Antarctica - Metagenome #312 | ecosystem: Environmental > Aquatic > Non-marine Saline and Alkaline > Saline | place: Antarctica: Club lake...
AGGACGAGGCGTCCCCCGGGGCGATGCGGGCCGCCTTCACCAGCGACATCGCGCGGCTCACCGACCACCACGATGGCAGGACCGACCTGGTGGCCGTCCAGGGGGCAGTGTCCTCGATGAAGACCTGGCTCCTCGCGTGCACCGCCGAGGAGTTCCTCACCCGCGCCCAGCGCGTTGCCGCCCTCGTCCCCCAGCGGGTCAACCGCCGCAGCCTGGTCGGCCGCCTGGAGCAGTTCGGGGTCCAGTACATCGAACACCCGGGCCGGCATGACCTCTGCGCGTGGGACCCCTGGAAGGAGCTGGTCGGCCAGGTCGACGAGCGCATCTGCTCGAGCAACGGGTGCCCGATGTACCCCGATGACCGAGACCTGGAGCGGCTGGCCGATGACGCGCTCGCGATGCACCATCTCACGAACGGGGAGGGAATCCAGCTGGATGAACAGACAATCAAGGACCTCGCGTCCAAGCTGGAGCAGCCGGTGTGTCCGCACTACCTGCAGACGGCGCTCGCGGAGTCCATCGAGGACGAGGAGCCGGTCCGCGTCGCAACCTACGCGAAGGCATTCCAGTCCGATGATGCTGGCGAGTGGTTGGCGGCGGACGTCGCGCTGCTGGACGAGAGCCACACGGTCGCCACCGACCTCTCCCACGCCACCACCGAGGTCAACCCGTTGGCGATCACCGCCGCGCTGGCGACAGTACGAACGGAATTCGAGGGGAGCGCCACGAAGCGGGGTCGGGAGATTGCCCGCGACATCGAGCCGCTTGAGTCCGCGATACGTGACTGGGCGGCGGCGTCGCGGGAGTTCCCGGTTACACCTGGAGACCTGTTCGACGAGGCCGCGGTGTCGCTCCGCGGCGCCTTCGACGTCCTTGGGCGCGCCCGCCGTGAGACCATGGCCTGGCTTCGTAGTGCGGTCGAGACCGGCCGCTCGGAACGGGCCGATTGGCTCGCCGGGCTGTTCAACCAGGTCCGAGAGGTGGTCGAGTTCCTCTCGCGCGTCCAGTCGCACCGCGATGGTGGCGTGGACTTCATCCACACGAGGAGTGAGGAGCGCGGCGAGGCGGTCAACGACATCGAGTTCCGGCGCGTCGCCGACCGTGAGGCGGCGAGCACTCCCCGGGAGGTCTACAAGGCGTGGCAGGAGGCGGGAACCCACCCAGCAATCGCGGCGCGCTGGGGGGACCTGCTCGATCACCACCTCGAGGCCGTCTGGGCGGGGCGAACGATAGTGCCGGGGGGCGACCGGGACGCGCCCGGCGCCCCGCGGGCGGCGCTCGCGGACCTCCGGTCAATCACTGGTGCCGATACGCTGGTCGGCTTCTCGGCGACGCACAACGAGGTGTCGGACCCGGAGCGAAGTCCTGGCGACCTGCGTCGGACAGCGCACCAGCTGGTGACTGCACCACTCCAACTCCGATCAGATGGGGACGAGAGCCCCGGCTACCACGGCCGGACGAGCGTCGACGCCGCGACCCCGTGGTTCCAGGCGCTCGTCCGCCAGGCCAAGGAGGAGGCAGGTGCCCGCCTCGCCGCCGTCCCGATCAACGGCACGAACGAGGCCAAATGGGAGGCGATGCCCGTCGAGACGCTCGAACTCCCCACCAGCGGGGGCGGGGTTGGGGGCCAGGCCGGGCTCGTCCCGCACTCGCGTGGCGCGATCGGTGCCAAGGACCTCGAACAGCTCCCGATCGATGCGGTCCTTTGCGGGGTCCAGGTGCAGGGCCCAGCAGCGACTGCCCGGCGGGTGGTTGCCCTCTGGGAGCTGCTCGCGCCGGAGCACGACGACCCAACGGACGCACTCGAGCGGGGGTGGCGGCTGCTGGCCCAGCACGCGGTCTCGGGGACCATCCAAGCGGCCGGCCGGTTCCGCACCGACGCCCCGAACATCGTCTTCGAACGGCCGGAGCTCGTGGAGCTGGCCGGATTCGAGTGCGAGCCACTCTCCCCGTCGATGGACGGCTTCGCCGGCGCGCTCGCGGACCGGATCGAGGCGACGCGGACGGGATACGAGCACCGCCGCCGCGTCATCCGGGCGGTGAAGGTCGTGGCTTACTTGAGGCGGGAAGCGTCGAAGTCGCCGACTCGCGCCCAGTACCTCTCGATGTTCAAGGTCGTGCATGGCGCGACCGACGCGGAGGCGACCAGGGCGTTCGAAGCGGCCGTTGAGGCGGGGCGACTGGAGTACGCCGCGGGAACGCTCCGGGTCCTGTCGGGGGATGAGGCGGGGGCGGCGCCCGGCGGTTAGTTCACCCTCCGTTAGCTCTCCCCTTTAAAGGTAAACAGAGGGGCGGTAACGGAGGGTGAACTAACCAAGCCCTATGAGCTAACCGCCGCTTGCGCTCGCGCGCACGACCTGCGGCGCCGCCCCACGGCGTCGCCTTCTTCGCGTGCGTGCCCGCCCGTGGCCGCGTGTAGAGCCCACTGCCGCCGCGAACTCTCCCCCGCGCGCTCGGCGGCTCGTGGGGATTCTCGGAGTCTCGTCCAACGCGTCTGACTATGGGTGACACCGAGCGGAACGCCAACGCACGCATCGCCGTCTCGACCGAGACCCGGAACCTGGTCCGGTCGCTGAAGCGCGGCGGCGAGACCTACGACCAGGTACTCCAACGGATGGCCGATCAGTACGACCCGGAGAACGCGCTCCCCGAGCCCGGGGGGCAGTGAGACGGCCGCCCCACCGGCGTGCTCCGGCACTCACGCTCCTGGCACGCTCAAGTCTCCGCGAGACCTCCGGTTCCGCTGCACAAGCGACCGATGACGGTGACCGGTCCGGAGCCCGTCTGGCGAAGGCCCGCCGGGCTACTCCAGTAACTCCTCGTGATCACTCCCTTCGGCGTTGCGGACCCGCTCGATGACCCACGCGATGCACCGCTCTCTGGTCCCCGTGACGTGGTCGGACACCGCGCGGAGGTCGTCGCCCAGCTCGTGGGGCTGCTTCCACGCCGCCCCCCAGAGGCTGCCTTCGGGGTGGATGGCGAAGCAGGCCGGGACCCCGTCCGGGCGCACGAGCCTCCCCGTCTCGTCCTCGTCGGCGTACCCGGTCACGCCAGCGCCGCCGCCCTCGACCCGCCAACCGTCGGGGACCCGCCGCCGCAGGTCGGCCGTGTCGATGCCGACGTCTGACTCAGTCATCGGTCTCCGCCGCCGCTCGCTGGAGGACCGCGTCCATGGCGCCGGGGTGGTCCTCGACGAGCTCCCGCAGGTCCCGGAGCATCGCGACCTCGTCCTCGTCGGTGGCGGCGGCCACGTCCTCGAAGACGTCCTCCTTGGCCTGCTCGAGGTCCTGTGCGGCGCGCTGGCTGAGGGCGAGCCCGCAGCCGGGGCAGAACCGCGGGTCGCCCCGGAGCGTGGTCTGGCACTGCGGGCAGTCCTCGAGGCTGGGCCTGGTCCGCTCGGTCTCCTCGTCGGCGAGGCCGTACTGCTCGAGAATCTGCTGGTTCATCTCCTCGTCGGTCACCTGGGAGTAGGTCTCGAACTGCCGGCTGTCCTTCACCCAGGTCGCGCGGTGCTTGATCTCCTGCTCGCTGAACCCCTGGCGGATCCACTGGCTGATGGCGGTCTTCCGGAAGTTGTGGGGGTTGACCTTGTCGCGCGGGACGCCGGCGTCCTCGGCGGTCTGCTTGAGGACCTTCTGGAGGGAGTAGTAGTGGAGCGCGCCGTCGTCGTCGCCCCAGCCGCCGTTGGGCTTGGTGAGCCGGTGGAACAGCGGCGCCCCGGGGTCGCCGCTCCGGGGGTGGACGTCGAGCCAGTTGGCGACGTAGGGCTTGCTGTAGGTGAGTGGCCGCTTCCCGCTGGCGCCCTTCCGGCCGACGGCGTCCTGGTTGAGGGTGACCGACCCGGTCCGGCCGTTGAGGTCGACGTCCTTCACGCGGAGCGTGCCGATGGCGCTGATGCGGAGGCCGGTGTCGAGCAGCATCTCGAGGAGGGCCTTGTTGCGCGGGTGGTCGACCGCCTCACGGAGCGCGCTGATTTCGTCCTCGGTGAGCGTCTTCTCGGCGTCGACCTCGCGGTCGGGGATGGCGCCGATCTCGATGTCCTCGGCCCACTCCCGGTCGTGGTAGCGGAAGAACTTCCGCAGCGCCTTGCGGTAGTTCCGGAGCGTGCCCGGCGCCATCTCGTGGTCGTGCTTGTACTCGAAGAGGAGCGCGTCGACGTCCTCGCGTGTCATGTCCATCAGGGGCGTGTCGGCGCGCGTGGCGCTGAGACGGAGGTCCGAGCAGTTGTTGACGTTGGTGCTGGCGGCGAGGCCGCGCTGGGCGTCCTGGTAGCGGATGAACTGCTTGATGGCCTTCCGGTCGCGGTCGCCGATATCGGCCTCGTCGAGCTTCTCGAGCTGCTGGGTAAACTGGTCGCCGAAATTGTGGATGTCGCTGACGCTTGCCATACGTGACAAAAAGTAAACACTAACGCAGTGCGTTGGTTACGATTCCGGCAACTTGCTCAACCGAGAGGGAACCGAGCTTCAGAACGGTTGGTCGTCGACCACGTTCGCCCCTCGACTGATGCGCTGGACAGCGTCCACGGTAACAGGTAACAGGATGGCCTGTGTCCAGTAGAGACATGCTGTTCAGCATCGATGGCGATGGGGCGGTAGACTCTATCCCGACCCGCCAGCTCACCGAACTCGGGTTACTAGAACGGGACGATCTCCAAGAGTGGGTGATTGAGCAACCCCAGATTCTAGGAGAAGAGCTCCTAGTGATCACCTCTGAGTACGCGGGCTTCGAAGATACTCTCGACCGGCTCGACGTACTTGCACTCGACCGCGTGGGGAAACTGGTGGTCATTGAACTGAAACGCGATCGCGCCGACAAAACTACTGACCTTCAGGGGCTGAAATACGCGGGTTTCTGTTCGACACTGACTGCCGAGGACATCCAGGAACTGTATCGAAAATTCCACGACCGGCGGAACGAGGACGACCTGTCACCGGAGGAAGTAGGCGAACGGTTCGCGGAATTCCTCGAGACTGATGAGGCGGCAACAATCGATGAGGGGGGGTTCGCAGACTTCGAACTTGACGACCGTCCTCGTGTGATGCTTGCCGCCGGAGACTTCGGCACGGAAATCACTTCTCCAGTGCTCTGGCTACAGCAGGAGTACGGAATCGATATCTCGTGTATCCGCCTCAGCGCCTACGAGCACGATGGCGAGTACCTGATTCAAGGGCAGCGTGTCATCCCCGTCCCTGAGGCGGAGGAGTACATGACCAAGCGGCGAGAGAAGGACGAAAGGCAGCAAAGCAATCGGCGACGGTCCACGTTTAGTGTTCTAATTGACCGTGGAGTCCTCCGAGAGGGGGACGAGCTACTGTTCAATGAGGATTTGCTCGACAAAGACTGGATGCCCGACGGACTTGAAGAACAGTGGAATCCTGAAGATGGCTTCTGGCAAGCTGTCGTGACTGGGAAGACTGGCCAACGGAACAATGTTCGCTGGTGCCACAACGATGAAGAGTACTCGTTCACTGGCTTGACCAGAGCGATCCTTCAAAACATTCGAACCACGGATAATCCGCATTTTGACGACGCATTCGGGTATTGGACGCACTTAGCGTTCGGTCGCAAGAGTCTCACGACTCTCCGAAAGGAACAGACGACTGGCAGCTCTCGTGAGGGGTGAGCGAGTTGGCGCTATACTCGGCGGCGGACGGCTCTTCGGAAATGCAGCGAATGAGAATATCGGGGGTCGCCTCGACCGACTGTAGCGGTCTGCCCGGAACCATCAGGGGAGAATCACTTATGCCGCGGTGGTGTCTCTCCCCCGTATGAACCTCTGGCTGGTGCCGGTCGACGAGCGGTCCTTCCAGCGTACGATGGCCGAGCCAATCACTCTGTCAGAGTGGGAGGGGCGACCAGACTCATTCCCGGAGACTGCACGCATCTGGGGCGTCCGGACCGATCCGGAGCAGGGCTCGTGGGAGCGAAACCGCCGGAACCTCGAACGGATGGAGCGAGGCGATCCGCTGCTGGTCTACCGCAATTCCGAGAGTCGATACACTGCGGCCGGGCGTGTCGGCCCGATGGCGCACACGGAATACATCCGCGACGAATTCTGGGGCGGAGGCCCCGCGCTGGATGTCTATGCAGTCAAGGAGTACGACGATTCGATAGCTGCCAAGCCAGAGACAATCAACGAGATATTGGACTACGAGGAGTCGTTCTGGCCGCAGGGGCTCTGGCGCGTGGCCGACGACCGCCCCACCGAGCGTGTGGTGAACCGGTTCAATATTTGAACCGGATTCTGGGTGTTCAGACCGCCAGATCTCGGACTCTATCGCTGAACACGTCGTGGAGTTCGGTCCCTCGATGGAGGAGCCAATCGTAGTATTCGGGCCACTTCTCCTCATCCTCTAGGTCGATGTCACGGGTGACCGTCACGCGTGAGCGATTGCTCCGGTCGGGGGAGTCCTCGACCGAGTGCCACTCGACATCGCCCTGAATCTGTGCGTCGATGGCTGCAGCCTCATCCTGCAATGCCTCGAATGCGTCGGGGTTGTCGTCGATGACGAACTGCGCGGCGGCCATACCGTTCTGGACACTGACTTTGAACTGGAGTTTCATCCCGCTTCGTCCGATGGGGTTGTTGTACCAGTTTTCGGGGAACGGTTTCCGGGCGCTCAAGGGCGTGTCTGATTCCTGGATAACATCACGGAAACCCGTCCAAAATTCGAGGTAGCGTTTCTTTGTATCCGTTAACTCGGTCGATCGCTGTGCTTGAGCCTTCCACTCACTGGGTTCCTCGACAGCGGTGAATCTGACCGCCGGGTCTGAGTCGCCGATGCGCCAGACCTCTAACCGAAGTGCGAACAGGTCGATCCCCTCCTGCGTGTGGTCGTTCAACCACTGGAACGCGTCGCTGTGTTCGTCGTTGAACCGGGGGCTGATCCAGACGACGATATCTGCGTCAACCCCCGAAGCGTAGGCTAGGCACTTCCCGAGATGGTCGTGGTCCGAGGGCTCTAGTTGGTTCTCGATGACGACCGTCCGCCCGTCTTCTGCCTCGGCGAGGATATCGAGGTTGTACCGACCCACGCTCTGCTCCGTCCCGCGCAGGGAAAGGTCGAGTTGGATTACATCCTCAACCTCTGAGGGGTCTTCAGATTCGATCTGATCCGCGAGCCAGGGGGTGAACTTACGAGCTTCGTCGGCCCAGTACTCCCGAACCGGTTCGCGGGAGAGATTTGTGAATTCAGGCATGAGCGGTACCTCGATCCATGTTGGTATGATACTGATGGTGACTGTGTCCCGGCTGTCCAAGATTCGAAACTCGGGGGCCCACCGCTTCCCGGGACTACTTCTCTCCGACGCTCGTTCGACAGCGACGCCGTTCTACGCCGCCGCGAATCGCCGCGCGAGCACGACGGCGCACGCGCCGAGGTACGCAGCGCCGACTGCGAGCAACCCCACGATGGCAGCGGCGCCGCCGCCGGTCGCAGCGAGGACGGCGGCTTTCATCGGCCAGTACACCGGGACGAGGCCAGCGGCGTACTCCAGTGGCGTGGGGACCGCGAGGATGGCGAGCGCCGGCACCACGACCGTCGTCGCGAGGAGTTTGTTGATGGCGAGTCCCTCGATCGAGTCGCTCGCGAGCGCCGCGAACAGGAAGGTGCTGACTGGGCCCGCGAGGCCGGCGACGGCGGCGACGCCGACGAACGTCCACGGCGCTAGCGTCTCCAGGCCGAACACCGCCACCGCGACGACGACGCCGACGACGCCGAGCGCGTAGGCTGTCGCGCCGCGGTACACCAGATACCCGCGCGCGGTCAGCGGGGAGACGGCGAGCGCGGTCAGCGTCCCCTGCTCGCGGTCTTCGAGGACGAAGAACCCGACGATGAACCCGTAGATGTACGGGGGGAACCCCACGAGGAACGCGAGCGCGACCGGGTAGAACGGTTCGAGCGCGACGCCTGGGAGGTACTGGCGGTTCGCGAGGGGGAGGCCGACGCGCGAGAGCGCACCGAGCGCGAGGGGGGCGGACGCCGCGAGCAGGAGCGTCGGGTCGCGGACCCAGTTTCGCGCGTCTGCGAGCGCGAGGCCGCCGATGGGTCCGACACGGCCATTCAGCCAGGCGGACAGCCGTCCGGGCTCCCGTGGCGAGTCGTCGGTCCCGGCGCCGGCGTCCGCGACGACGTGACGCTGCAACTGGTGGCGAGCCAGCAGGAACGCGGCGACGTTCCCCACGAGCAGATATGCGACGGCGTAAGCGAGGGACGCCGGCGCCGCTCCCTGGAACGCGGCATTCACGAGGACGAGCGCCGGTTCCAGAGGCAGCAGGGCGAACGCCGCGGTGTCAAACACGCCGAGAAACCCCGCGACGGGCGCGTAGAGGACGGCACCGTAGAGGACCGCGCCGAAGAAGTAGCGGTTGACCGTGTCGAAGCGCGCGACGGCGGCCACTCCGACGAGCACGAACAGCGAGGCGGTGAGCGCGACGCCCGCGAGCAGCGGCGCGACGGCGACCCGGGTCCCGTGGGTGAACCCGACGACGACGCCGGACGCGAGCGTCGCCAGCAGCGTCAACGACGCGGCCTTCGAGAGCAGGTAGCCGCGCAAACCCAGCGGCGTGACGAGCAGCGCGTCGAGAACCCCCTCGCGCTTCTCGATGAGCACGAGCGCGCCGATGAAGTAGAACCCGAGCACGGCGGTGTCGGTGACGACGACGAGGACGAGCGCCCGGTCGACCAGCGACGCCGGCAGCGCGTCGAGCACGACCAGGTAGAACCCCGTGACCACGGCGTAGACGGCGTAGAATCCGTATCGTGCCTGGATGCAGACGTCCCAGGCCAGCATCGCCGCGAGCGCGCTCCGGGCGAACCGGCCCGGGGAGAGAGCGGTCACGCCAGTTGCTCCCCCGTGACTTCGAGGAAGACGTCCTCCAGGGTCGCCTCCTCGGTGTGCATCGTCTCGACTCTCTCGTCGGCGAGCAGGCGCTGGAACGCCGCGTCGGCGTCCAGGCCGTCGAGTTCGAAGCGGTCCGTGCGCGTGCCGGCGTCCGTCTCGACGGTGACCGCGAGCGTCCGGGAGCCGTGCTGGCGCTTCAGCGATTCGGGCGCGTCGACGAGCGGCATCCGGCCGTCCACGAGAAACGCGACGCGGTCGCAGAGCTCGTCGGCGACGGTCATGTCGTGGGTGGTGAGGAAGACGGTCTTGCCGTCGTCGGCGAGGCCCGCGATGGCGTCCTTCACGACGCGGGCGTTCCCCGGGTCGATGCCGCTGGTCGGTTCGTCGAGGAAGACGATGTCGGGGTCGTGGAGGAGCGCGCGCACGAAGTTCAGGCGCATCCCCATCCCCTTCGAGTAGGCGCCGACGCGGCGATCGGCGGCGTCCGCGAGGCCGACCATTGAGAGCAGTTCGTCGGCGTCCTCGGTGGCCCCATCGTGCAGTGACGCGAACAGCGCGAGGTTCTCGCGGCCGGTGAGTTTCCGGTAGTGGTTGGGGGACTCGTCGGCGACGCCGACGCGCTCGTAGAGCTCGCCGCCCCAGTCCGCCACCTCCGTGTCGAACACGCGGACCGACCCCTCGTAGTCGGTCAACAGCCCCGTGAGCACCCTCTGTGTGGTGCTCTTCCCGGCGCCACTCGGTCCGAGGAAGCCGAACACCTCGCCGTCGTCGACGGCGAAGTCGAGGCCGTGCAGCGTCGGCGACTCCGCGCCGGGGTACGTGTACCGGAGGTCGCGCACGGTTAGCATTGGCTGCTCACAACTCGGCGCCGCCCGATAAGCGTGGGGTGTGGCCGGTCGCGGCGTCAGTCCGCCGCGGCGGGCGCCGACGCCTCCGCGGCCGCGTCGAGCAGCGCGCGCTCGGTGTACAGCTCCAGAAGCTGGGCGCGGAACTCCCCGGAGGCCTGCAGGTCGTCCATCAGCATCGTCTCGTCGACGTCCTCGGTCGCGCGGCTCGCGGCGTCGGCGGCGCTGTCGTCGTCGATGGACTCGCCCTCGATGGCGTCGGCCACCGTCGGCAGCAGGACGCCCTGGCCGACCGCGCCGTTCGCGCCGACCCGGGCGTTCTCGACGGTGCCGTCGTCGACGTCCAGCAGCACTGAGACGCCGATGATGGCGTACCCGGAGGACGGACTCGGTTTCTTCGCGTAGGCGCCCACGGCGCCGTCCGCGGCGGGGACGTCGACGCGTTTCAGGATCTCGTCCTCCGCGAGGTCCGTGGCGTACATCCCGTAGAAGAACTCCTCGACGGGAATCTCGCGCTCGCCGTCCGGCCCCTGGGCGACCAGCGTGGCGTCGGAGGCCAGCGCCGCGCCCGGCAGGTCCGAGGCGGGGTCGGCGTGCGCGAGGTTGCCGCCGACTGTTCCTCGGTTGCGCACCTGCGCGTCGCCGACCTCGGCGACGGCCGCGGTCATCGCCGGCGCGTGCTCCTGGGCGGCCTCGGAGTCGACGAGGTCGCTGTACCGCGTCATCGCGCCGATGGAGAGCGTGTCGCCGTCGGCGCGCACGCCGTGGAGTTCGTCGACGTCGCCGAGGTCGACGAGCACGTCGGGGCTCGACAGCCCTGTCTTCATCGCGGGCAGCAGGCTGTGGCCGCCCGCGAGCAGTTCCACCTGGCCGCCGTACTCGCCGAGTAGTTCGACCGCGTGGTCGACCGACTCCGCCTCGTGGTAGTCGAACTCGTCTGGGAACATCAGGTCTCACCCCCCTCGTCCGCGTCCGCATCCCCGCGCTCCCCGCTGCCGTCCGCGGTGGCCTGGTCGTTGACCGCGCGCCAGACGCGCTCCTCGGTCATCGGCATCTCCACGCCGTCGACGCCGAACGGCTCGAGCGCGTCCGAGACGGCGTTCACGACGGCCTGCGGCGCGGCGATGGTGCCCGCCTCCCCGACGCCCTTCACGCCGAGCGGGTTGTGCGGGCTCGGGGTCACCGTCGACTCGGTCTCCATCTCGGGGATGTGCTCGGCCTTCGGCACCGCGTAGTCCTGCATCGACCCCGTCAGGAGGCTGCCGTTCTCGTCGTACTCGGCGCCCTCGTAGAGGGCCTGGCCGACGCCCTGCGCGACGCCGCCGTGGATCTGCCCCTCCACGATCTTCGGGTTGATCTGGTTGCCGACGTCGTCGACCGCGACGTAGCGCTCGAACTCGATCTCGCCGGACTCGGGGTCGACCTCCACGATGGCGACGTGCGTGCCGAACGGGAAGACGAAGTTGTCCGGGTCGTAGAACGACGTCGCCTCCAGGCCCGGCTCCTCGCCCTCGGGCATGTCGTGGGCGAGGTAGGACTGCGCGGCGACGTCCTGGATGCCCATCGAGCGGTCGGGCGCGCCGGCGACGCTGTACTCGCCGTCGGCGAACTCGACGTCGTCCGGGTCGGCCTCGAGCTGGTGGGCGGCGATGCGCTTCCCCTTCTCGACGACCTTCTCGGCGCTCTTCACGAGCGAACTCCCGCCGACCGCGGCGCTCCGCGAGCCGTACGTCCCCATGCCGTGGGGAATCTCGTCCGTGTCGCCCTCGACGACGTCGACGTCGTCGTAGGGGACGCCGAGTTCGTTCGCGACGATCTGGGCGTACGTCGTGCCGTGGCCCTGCCCGTGGTCGGAGGTGCCACAGAACGCCGTCACCGTCCCCGACGGGTGGAAGCGCACGATGCTGGACTCCCAGAGTCCCGCCTGTGCGCCGAGCTGCCCCGCCAGCTCCGAGGGGGCGAGCCCACACGCCTCGATGTAGCAGGAGAACCCGATGCCGAGATAGCGGCCCTCCTCGCGGGCCTGCTCCTGGCGCTCGCGGAACTCGTCGTAGTCCACGAGGTCCTTGGCCTCCTGCATCGGCTTCTCGTAGTCGCCGCTGTCGTAGACCACGGCGACCTGCGTCTCGAACGGGAAGTCCTCGCTGTCGACGAAGTTCCGGCGGCGGAACTCCGTTGGGTCCATGTCGAGTTCCCGCGCGGCGAGGTGCATCATGCGCTCGACGACGAACGACGCCTCCGGGCGGCCCGCGCCGCGGTAGGCGTCGACCGGCGGGACGTTCGTGAACGCGCCCTCCACCGAGCAGTGGATGGCGGGGATGTCGTACTGGCCCGACAGCAGCGTGCCGTAGAGGTACGTCGGCACCGCGGGCGCGAACGTCGAGAGGTACGCCCCGAGGTTCGCCTGCGTGTCGACGCGGAACCCCTCGATGTCGCCGTCGTCGCTCACCGCGAGTTCGGCGGTGGTCTCGTGGCCGCGGCCCTGTGCGTCTGTCATGTACGTCTCCGAGCGCGTGGCGACCCACTTCACGGGCCGTTCGAGGTGTTTGGCGGTCCACGCCACGAGCGCCTCGTCGGCGTAGTGGTGGATCTTGCTCCCGAACCCGCCGCCGACGTCCGGCGCCTTGATGCGGAGCTTGTGCTCGGGGTGGTCGAGCACGCCCGACATGAGGAGCCGGTGGACGTGGGGGTTCTGGGTCGTCATGAACACCTCCAGCTCGTCGTCACCGGGCGTGTAGTCGGCCACCGCTGCCCGGGGTTCCATCGCGTTCGGGATGAGGAGCTGGTTGTCCGCCTCGAACTCCACGACGCGGTCGGCGTCCGCGAACGCCTCGTCGGTCTTCTCCGCGTCGCCGATCTCCCAGTCGAGGGCGACGTTGCCCTCGGCGTCGTCGTGGAGTCCGGGCGCGTCGTCCGCGAGCGCCTCGCCCGGACCTGTCACCGCCTCCCGGCGCTCGTAGTCGACGTCGACCTCGTCGAGTGCGTCGTGGGCGAGGTAGCGCTCCTCGGCGACGACCACCGCGATGGCGTCGCCCTGGTAGCGCACCCGACCGTCCGCGAGTATCGGGTGGTCGACGTCGTTCAGGCTCGGCAGCAGCCACGCCACCGGTAGCATGAACGGGAGGTTCCCCGGTGTGTCATCCCGGGCCAGGTCCTCGTGCGTGTACGCGCCGATGACACCGTCCATCTCCTCGGCGCCGCTCGTGTCGACGTCCTCGATGTCGGCGTGGGCGTACCGGCTCCTGAGGATAGCCATGTGCGCCGTGTTTGGCAGTTCGATGTCGTCCGTGTACTCGGCGTCGCCCGTGATGAGCGAGGGGTCCTCGCGGCGCTCGATGGCCGACCCGAGGATGTCCGCGGCGTCGACGTCGTCCGGGTCGACGGAGTCGATGGTCATTCCGAATCACCCCCATCGTCGGTCGGATAGTCCGCTGTCAGGTCCAACTCTCTCCCGCCGTCGGCCGCGGCGACGTCGTCCGCCGCCGCGTCACCGCCGGTCGTTCCCATCTGCTCGGCGGCGTTCTGGACCGCGTTCACGATGTTCTGGTAGCCCGTGCAGCGACAGAGGTTCCCCTCGAGAGCCTCCCGGACCTCTTCGCGGTCGGGGTCCGGGTTCTCCTCCAGGAGGTCCGCCGCGGAGAGCATCATCCCCGGCGTGCAGTAGCCACACTGCAGGCCGTGTTCCTCCTGGAACCCCTGCTGTATCGGGTGGAGGTCGCCGCCCGTCGAGAGCCCCTCGACGGTCTGTATCTCCGCGCCGTCGGCCTGCACGGCGAGCGCCGTACAGGACTTCACCGCGTCGCCGTCGAGGCGCACCGTGCACGCCCCACAGAGGCTACTCTCGCAACCGACGTTCGTGCCCGTGTAGCCGAGTTCGTCACGGAGCGCGTGTACGAGCAGAGTTCGAGACTCGACCGTGAGGTCGTGGTCCGTACCGTTCACCGTCAGCGTGATGTCGTGTGTCGTCATATCTTGTCTCCCCTCGACCGGCCGAGAAGCCGGTCAGTGAGGCTCCTGTGGTATCTCTCCCCGTCTCCGTCGGCCATCTCCAGGTCGCGGTCGCCGTGGACTTCCCGGAGTGCGTCGAAGTCGACGTTCTCCTCTTCGACTTCGGCGAGGAACTCGCAGCCCGGGAGCGCGGCCGCCACGAGCACGGGGTCCGGGAGGGCGAGCCACTCCTCCTCGGTGGTCGTGTCGTCTAGCTCGAACGTACCGTTGCATTCCATCGTGGCCAGTCACCTGTTGATGGGTGTGAACAACCCTCGTGGTAACGTCTGTCTACGAGTGCAAAAGTGTTCGTGTGGGACAGGAACCGGCTGGAAAAAGTGAAGAGAACCCGTTACGGGCTCGAACTCGCGTAACGAGTTAAGCGACAGTTACCGCCGGACGGCCGGGGACGACCAGCTATACCGGTCGCCGTTTCCCAACCACCTCCACTTCTTCTCACCGCTCGAAGACAGAAAACTGATACCTGCCGTGCGTCTATCCGCGGACAGTCCGATGGTCCGATCCGCCCTCCACGCCCTCCAGACAGTGCTGACTGACCCGGCGACGTTCTTCGAGCGCAACCCTCCGGGGGACTCCCTCGCCGGGGCAGTCGTCGCGGTCTCCGCGGTCGCAGTGGTCAGCAGTCTCGTGCTCCTCGTGCTCGGCGCGTTTTTGGCGTCACGGGTCGACGCCACGGTGACGGTGACGACCCTCGAGCCGTGGCCGGAGTTGGTCTGCCAGAACTACGCGGAGATGGAGGGTCCGCTCCCCGAGGCCTGCACCATCGACGAACCGCAGACGAAGCAGGTGTCCGTCGGGTCGAAGCTGCAGTCCGCGGTGTACGGCCGGATTCCCCTCGTCTTCGTCGGGACGTACGTCGGCTGGCTGCTGGTCAGCGTCGGCCTCCACGCGGTCTCCGCGTTCACGGACGGAAGCGGGTCCTTCGCCGCCACGCTCGCGGTCACCGGCTGGGCGACCCCCGCACAGCTCGCGTCGACGCTGCTCGGACTCGCGGGAATCGTCCTGGCGTTCAACGGCGTCGAGTTCGCGAGCGACCCCGAACTGCTGGCAGACCAGCTCCGTCGAATCGCGAGCACGTCCCGTGGTTTGCTCGGCGTGCTCGGCTCGCTCGTCGGGGTCACGTGGCAGGCGTACATCTGGACACACGGCATCCGCGAGAGCCACGGTAGTTCGTTCGGTGGCGCCGCCACCGCGGCCGGCGTCACGGCCGTCGTGCTGTTCGTCTTCTCGCTGGCCTGACGCGGTCCACTTTCACTTTCACCCCGCGGCAGGATGCGGTATATGGGGCGAACGGGCGTTCGTTGAGACAGGTGACTGATGGATGAGAACTACGCCGACGCGGGCTGGCGCGTCAAGTGCCCTCGCGGCCACACGCGCTTGCGGCGCCTCCGGGACGGCCGGTACTACTGCCGCAGCTGCGACGCGCACTACGAGCCGACCGACCTCCGGGGGTGAACGGGCGTGTCGATAGACCCCCGCGCGAACTCGGTGGCGAACGGCACCCGGAGCGTCCTCAACGGCAACCCGGACGCGACCGCTCGCCTCCCGTCGCCCGCCGAGACGTACGAACTCTCGGAGCTCCCCGAGGAGGTCCGCCGCATCTTCCGGCGGTTCCGGGAGCACGGCATCGTCGAGGCGGTGTCCCGCTCCGACGGCGGGCCGAACGTCTACCGCACCGACCCCGGCGCCTACGAGGTCGCCCGCGAGATACGCAGTGAGCGCCGCACGCTCCCCTGCGGCCACGGTGGGATGCAGAACCTCCGGGGCGACGACTACTCCTGTGGCGACCCCGACTGCGAGGCTCGCTACGACCGCGACACCGTCGCCGACGTCCTGTTCGCGTAGCGTCTGCTGGTTGTCTGACGCTCGTCAGTCCTCCGCGGGCGCCGTTTCAACTGGAGAACTCACAGACGGCTCACGGCCGGTGTCACCCCGGAACCACCTTCTAGAACGCGAAATCGGGGGGTTGCGCCGGGACGCAACCCCTTCGTTTCAACTGGAACGGGGTGTGCGAACACGCCTCACTTCTCGACGTCGAGCAGCGCCACGCGCTCCCGGACGACCCCCGAGAGGTCGTCGACGACCGCTCGCTCGGCGTCGCTCACGTCGAAGAACTCCCACAGCGTCGTCGGGTCGCCGCCGAGGGTCGCCCGCTCGTCGAGCAGGTCGGCCACCGCGCTCGCGGCCGCCGCCTCGTCGCCGTCTTGCAGGGGCTCGCTGTCGACCACGACGACCACGGCGCTCTCGCCCTCGTCGACGCCCATCGCCAGCGCCCGCCGAATCTGTCGTCGGCCCGCTGCGTACAACAGTATCTCGACCGCGCGGTCGGTGGCGACGTTCTCGTCGCGCTCGAACGCGCGGTTCGCGTGCGCGACGGCGGCCTCGAGGTGCGCGCGGTCCGCGACGTAGTCGGCGTCGAACGCCTGCACCGCACAGTCGTGCTCGTCGCCGATATCGCCGAGGGTGGCGACGAACCCGTCCACGTCCTCGACAGTCGCGACGCCCTCGACGACCCTCACGAGAAGTCCCCCAGGTTCGCCTGTCCGTCGCGCTCGCTCTCCTCGACCGCGGCGACCGTGTCGGCGTCCGCGTCGACGTCCGTCAGGTCCGGGTTCGGGTGGCCGACGTTCTCCAGGATGCGCTCGGCCGTCTTCCGGCGCCCCCGGACCGCGCCGAGCACGACGCTCTTCTCGGCGTTCCGGAGGTCCGCTCGCGTCTCGATGCCCGCCTCGTACAGCCGCCGCGCGCGCTTCCGGCCGACGTCCCGGACGCCCGCGAGGTCCAGCAGTTCCTCGCGGACGCCGTACTGCACGCGCTTGCGGGCCTCCCGGACCGCGGTGGCGCCCACGCCGATGTCGGCGGCGAGCCGCTCGGTCGCGTTCAGCAGCCACTCCGCCGTCTCGACCTTCCCGCGGATGTCGCCAGGCCCGACGCCGTAGCGCTCCGCGATGCGGTCCTCGTCGAGTTCGGAGGCCCAGTCGTCGAGGAGCTTCGCGGTCTTCAGCGCCGACAGCCAGTCCTCCCAGTGGGCCTCCTCCTCGCGGGGCGCCGGCCCGAGTAGCTGCTCCTCGACCTCGTAGGCCAGCTCTGTGTACTGCTCGCGGTCGCCCGACCGGAGGTAGAGCTCGTACATGTCCGGCGTCCGGCTCACGAGGTGGTAGAGACCGAGCGGCGTCAACTCCACGTCGACGTCCGCGTCCTCGGGAATCGGCTCGGTCTCGGTCTGGAGGTCGCTGGCCGTCTGGAAGGGGTCACTGCCGCCCGCACTGCCCGCGTCGTCGTCGCTCGCCTCGTTCGCGGCCCCGCTCGCCGCCGCTCGCGCTGCATCGCGCAGTCCGTCGACGAGCGTCGCGGCGCTCATCGGGTCGACGTAGAGCTGGCTCACGAGGTGGCCAGTGGTGGTCGCGCGCAGCGCGCCGTTCTCGCGTTCGACGAACTCGTTGGCCTCGAGGTAGGCGAGCACGTCCCGCGCGACGCTCTCCAGTCGGCCGGGGTCGTCTGTCTGGGCGGCGTACAGCGTCTCTCCGAGGAACTCGTGGAGCGCCTCCTCGGTGGTGGTGAAGCCCGTGGCGACGGCCGCCAGCACGTGCGTCCGGAGCGCCGGCTCGGCCGCGAGCTTCGAGCGCACGGGGTCGGGGTCCGCGTAGATGTAGCGGTCGAACAGCTCCTCCAGTTCGTCGTGGCCGTTCGCCAAGAGGACGGCCTCACCGTACGGGTCGAGGCCCGGGCGGCCCGCGCGCCCGAACATCTGGTGCACTTCGAGCACCGAGAGGGGCTGCATCCCGCCCGCGGTGCCGTCGTAGCGCTGCCAGTCCCGCACGACGACCCGCCGCGAGGGCGTGTTCACGCCCGCCGCGAGCGTCGGCGTCGCTGCGACCACGCGGATGAGGCGCTCGCGGAACGCGTCCTCGACGAGTTCGCGGTGCTCGCGGGCGAGGCCGGCGTGGTGGAACGCCGCGCCCTTCGCCACGGCGTCGGCCAGGTCGTCGCTGGTCTCCGTGTCGCTGACGCCGCGTATCTCCTCGGCCACCTCGCGGAGGCGCTCGCGCTGGTCTGCGTCCAGCGACCCCTTCGTCACGTCCGAGAGCCGGCGGGCCGCTGCTTCGGCGTTCCGCCGCGAGTTCACGAAGACGAGCGTCGAGCCGTCGTCTTTCAGCGTGTCCGCGACGACGGCCGCGGTCTGGCTCCCCGACCCCACCGAGAGCTCCTCCTGGGTACCGTCGTCGTAGTGGACCGCCTGCCCGTAGTGGACGCCCGTCCGGAGGTCGATGGGCCGCCAGTCGGTGTCGACCAGTTCGGCGTCCAGCCAGTCGGCTATCTCGCCGGCGTTCCCGACCGTCGCCGACAGCGCCACGACCTGGAGGTCGGTCACGCGCTGTCGGAGTTTCGCGAGTGTCACCTCCAGGGTCGGGCCGCGGTGTTCGTCGTCCACGAGGTGGACCTCGTCGGCGACCACGCAGGCCAGGTCGTCGATCCAGCCCGCGCCGTTGCGCACGAGCGAGTCGACCTTCTCGGAGGTGGCGACGACGATGTCGTTGTCCGAGAGCCGCTCGCCGTCGCTCTGGTAGTTCCCCGTCGAGACTCCCACGGAGATGCCGAACTGCTCGAAGGCCTCGAACTCGGTGGCCTTTTCGCCGGCCAGCGCCCGCAGCGGCACGATGTACAGCGCCGTGCCGCCGCGCTCGATGGCCGACAGCATCGCCAGTTCCGCGATGAGGGTCTTCCCGCTCGCGGTCGGCACGCTCGCGACGAGGCTCCGGCCCTCGGTGGCGCCGGCCTCCACGGCCGCCGCCTGCGGGGGGTAGAGCTCCTCGATGCCCTCGCTCTCGAGGTGTGCTGCCACCCCCTCGGGCAGCCCCGAGATGTCCGCGACGTTCATTGGGCCGAGGTAGGCGCGTCCCGCGGTTTAAACTGTCGGGGTGGGCGAGCGTCAGTCGACAAGATAGTCCCGATACTGCCGGGCGAGGTTTGCGACGACGACACCGACAACGCCGACTAGGACCCCAACACCGACACCGAACGGCACTGCCTCGACGGCGGCTTGCGGGTACG
>Ga0136562_100341_pt1 | contig 18047 bp, 16 predicted proteins | sample AntCluMetagen312_FD_104784 | JGI IMG/M metagenome (GOLD analysis project Ga0136562, IMG submission 104784) | Saline lake microbial communities from Club lake, Antarctica - Metagenome #312 | ecosystem: Environmental > Aquatic > Non-marine Saline and Alkaline > Saline | place: Antarctica: Club lake...
ACTGAGCTATCGCTCGTTCTCGGTGACGTGTGTCAGTAGTCCCTCGACGAGCGGCGAGGCGACGTAGCGGACCGTCTCCTGGGCGCTGTCGTACTCGATGAGACCCCAGTCGTCGAGCTTCGGGAGTTCGACATCGGCGATCGACGTGTGGACGTGCCGGCGAGTCGCTGCAGAGGGCGCTTCCTGCGAGACGACGCGATCGACGAGGGTCTCGATGGTCATGGTGTCGCCGGTGTGCTCGCGGAGCGCGGTGAGGACGGTCCGCCGTCGTGGATCGGCGAGCGCGGCGAACGCGTCGTCCGGCGTCACCGATGGCATTGTGTCGGGGGCAGTGCCGGAGCGACCGTCGGTCGAGTCGAGCGGCACATCGGACATGACGGGTGAATCGTGGTCGTCGACAGGGATGAACGACCGAGACCGTTTGGCGTCGTTGTCAGCTCTTCTGTCCGTTTTCGCGCGTGAACGGTTTGAACAGCGGTCGCTGTGGCGCGTTTGGCGGAGACAGCTTGCGGATGCAGGGCGGCTGCGGGCCTGGTGGATGAAGGGCGAGCGACCGCAGGGAGCGATGGCTTCGGCGGTGCTGTGCGGTTGCGGAAAGCGCCAGCAGTTCTACCGCGAGCGACCGCAGGGAGCGAGCGGGCGTTTTTAGTCCAGGTTTCTGCGAGGAGTGGTTCGCGCTCCGCGCGAACCCGACGAAGTAAAAAAGTGGTTCCTAGGTAAGAAAAACGTGCCGCGGCCGATCCGCGAGCACGTCTTGGCCCCACGAGACGGTGTCGGCGAACGCATCGCTCCGGAAAAAGGCCATCGCGTCCTCGCGCGAGCGCCACTGACTGGCGATGAACATGTCGTTTTCATCAGCGCGATTGACGAGGAGGTCGGTTTCGTGGTGGCCGTCCATATCATCGAGGAGGTCGCCAACGGTGGCGAACTTTGCGACGAAATCCTCGCGGTGTTCGGGCTTCGTGGTGTAGAACATGCCCATCGTGCCGAAGCCCGACTCCTCACCGTCCAGCTCGCCGACGTCCGCGCGCGAGACGATTCCCGGGAGATCGGCGAGAAAGCCGCCGGCGGTCTCGGCGGCGCTCGCGGTATCCCAGATGCTCACGACTGCCGCGTTCCCTCCATCCGGATTCGTATAGATCGCGGTCTTGACGTGGGTGTCGTAGTGTTCGAAGTTCCCGCGGAGGCCGTCGACATCGTCGGCGAGCTCGGCAGGATCGGCCGCGGAGTAGAGCACCATCGCGTGGACGTCCTCGCCGTGGGGCTGGCCCGCGTAGATGTCCTCGTCGGCGAGTGCCGCCCGAATGTCCTGGTCGCTTTCGTCGTCTTCGTCGTCGGAGCGGTCTCCCTCGTCATGGTGGCCTCCCTCATCGTGGTGGCTCTCGCCGTGTGCGCTCGCGTCGCCGTGGGAATGGTCGGTGTCCTCGCCCGTGGGGACGGGCTCGCCGGCGAGGAGCGCGCCGAGGTCCGCCGACGGGAACCGTCGACCGAACCGGAACCGGCCGAACTCGGCGTAGCGTGAACTCGACGGGTCGAACCGCATCTCGTAGAGCAGTTTCTTGATCTGAGCGGGGTCGTCGGCGAACAGGGTCACGCCCCACTCGTGATCGTCGAAGCCGACGCTGCCGGTGATGATCTGGGTGACGTCGCCGGCGTAGTCGCGGCCGATGTCGCCGTGGCCGCTCATGAGATCACTCCGCTCGTCGAAGGCGAGATCGTACCAGTTGTCCTCGGGGCCGCGGCGCTTGTCCATCGGATAGAACGAAACGTGCTCCATATCGGGGATATCAGGTTTGAGCCGGGATTCGATGTAGCGCGCCATCCCGGTGTCCTCGACTTCCTCACCTTCGAAATACTCCTCGGACATGTACCCCGAGACCTCCGTGACCGAGAGATAGGAGTCGGTCTGCTCGGTGAACTCGGCGAGCGCCGTTCCCTCGAAACGGCGTTCGGCGGTATCGAGATGAGCCATCGACGGCCGGAGATGGAGCACGAGGAGATCGGCGTCGTGACCGATCACGCTGAAGGCCGCCGATCCGCCCGCGTCGGCGTCTTCGAGGTTCTCGTGGGCGGCGAGGTAGTCGACACCCTCCTCGATGGCGCGACCACGTTCGTGTTCGGGAGCCGCCCGCCACGCGTCCCAGTCCACCGTCCGAAAGTCGTGGAGTACGTACCACCCTTCCTCCGTCTGCGGTGGCTCTCGTCGATCCATGTCACAGCTACGGGCCGAACGACAAGGGAGTTTGTGTTTCGTCGCCGGCACGGGCAACCCCAACCGTTTAGCGCCGGTGGATGTCCATGGACGGTAGTGCAATGAGTGAAAGGGAGGACGGCCCCACCGGCGCGACGCTCTCCTATCGCAAGATTCTCGAACGCGAGATGGAGAACGCCCTGAAGGAGATGGACCGGCCCGCGGTCGGCACGTTCATCTCGGGCTTTTCGGCCGGTCTCAACCTGAGTTTCGGCGCGCTGTTCATGGCGATGGTACTCACCTTCTCGGGCGGGTTCGACTCGACGCTCACCAAACAGGTCGCGCTCGCCGGCGTCTCCTCGATCGCCTTCCTGTTCGTCGTCATCGGCCAGACCGAACTCTTTACGGCCCACTCCACGATGGCCGTCCTCCCGGTGCTCGACGGCCGTGCGTCGCTCCGTGACCTTGGGCGGATCTGGAGTGTGACCTACGTCTCGAACCTGCTCGGCTGTGCGGCGTTCGTCGCGCTCATCGTGGCGATCGGCGAACCGATGGGGATCGCCGAACCGAGCGCGTTCGGCTCGCTCGCGGGGGCGCTCGTCGGTCTTCCATGGTGGACGATCACCCTGTCGGGCGTCGTCGCGGGCTGGCTGATGGGGATGGCGACGTGGCTCTCGGCCGCCAGCCGGGACACTATCGGCCGAATCGTCTTCGTGTTGCTCACGACCGCCGCCATCGGGTTCGGCCCGTTCCATCACGCGATCCTCGGCACGACGGAGGTGCTCTCGGCGATCGTCCTTGGCGCGGGCGTCGCGCCCGGTGCGTTCGTCCCGTTCATCGTTTTCACGACCATCGGCAACGTGCTCGGCGGGACGGTGTTCGTCGCGCTGCTCAACTACGGCCACATCGCCCTCGCGGGTGAGGAGAAGGATGTCGACTTCCAGGCGAACGGTATCGAGGACTCCTGACCCCCGCGATTTTCCCGCACGCGCCGACACACCGCGTCAGTCCGACCGCGATCGACCGATGGCGGAAACGTCGCGTCCGTCGAGTACCTCGTCCGTCAGGAGAATCAGTCGCTGCATCCCGACGAGAACGGCCACGGCAGCGATGATCAGGACGCCTTCGAGAGAGCTCGACAGCAGTCCGAGCGCGACGATCAGCGTGGTCGCACACGCCGGCGGGTGGCGAACGCCGAGATGGATCATCCCCATCACGGTAAGCACGATGGCTCCGACCCCGCTGGCGGCGAGCCGAAGGCCGGGGAGCGAGAGCGGCGGAATCTGACCCGTCACGACGATGCCCCCGGCGAGGAGGGAGTACGCAGCGAGGCCGGCGACGACACCGATCGTGTGGCTCACGACCACTCGTCGGGCGTCGCTCGCTTCGCTCTCGGGGAAGGTCGCGAGAACGAACGCCGAGGGACCGAGGCTCGGAAACAGCGCCGGCAGGCCGGTTGCCCACGCGAGCACACCGATAACGGCGATGAGCAGCCCCGTATGGAGGCCCGTGGCGAGCCGATCGTCCATCGTCGGCGGTTCGGTGGCCGTGCCTAAAACGCTCCTGAAGCACGAGCGGTGGTGGTCGATGGCGGCTGCTCCTCCGAAACCGTCGGCGCGCGACTCAGGGAACGACGGTCACCGGAACCGACGAATCCTGCACGACCGTTCCCGCGACGCTCCCCAGCAGGACGCGCGAGACGCCGGAGCGCCCGCGGCTGCCCATGACGATCGCGTCGATGTCGTGGTCGTCGGCGTACGCGGTGATAGCGTCGGCAGGGCGACCCTCCACGACCGCCGTGTCGAGCGTCGCTCCGTACTCTGTTGCCAGCTCGTTGGCCGCCGCGAACAGTTCCTCGGCCGCCGTTTCGGCGGTGTCGGGGTCCGTCTCGCCATCGCCCGATCGCTCGCCGTAGCCCGCTCCCGTCGGATCGATGACGTTCAGCACAGTGATTTCGGCCTCCGGGAAGATCGTGAGTGCGTGGTCGAGACCGGGCCAGGAATGTGTCGAGTCGGTCAACGGAACTAGCAGTCGTCGGGCCATGATCGAACCAGTCCACAACCGGCCATAAGCCTACGCCAGCACGTCCGGTCTCAGCCGGTCAGCACCGTCGGCCCGAAGATCATCACCGCGAGCGCGCCGAGCATCGTGATTGTCACCGCCGTTGTCACCGCGCCGGCGATCGCCCCGCGACCCCCGATCGGAAGCCGGGAGACCACCGCTTCGGTGCTCGCCCGAAAGATGTGCCCGCCGTCGAGCGGGAAGGAGGGAATGCAGTTGAACAGCCCGAGGTTGACGTTGATCCAGCCGGTCCAGAACAGCACGTTCGCGAGTGTGAACACGCCGCCGCCGAGGAACGACAGCGGTCCCGTGACGGTGAAGTACTGTCGAACCGGCCCGATGAAGCCCGCAAAGCTGACGAGGCCACCGCTTCCGGGGGCTGCACCCAAAAAGGGCAGCGTGATCACTGCGAGAAACTGGGTGATCGGCGAGCCACCCGACCCACCGTCCCCACCCGCTCCGCCGCCACCGCTGCCACCGAGCAGGCCGAGATACTGCGCAGCGGGATACGATCGGATACCGAAGTCATCGACCACGATCCCGGTCGTGCCCGGCGAGATTCTGACGCCGAGAAAGCCACTGCCGGTATCGGGGTTCTCGCCCAGCCGCACTGAGTAGTTCCCGCGGTTGCCGTCCACGACCGCTACGACTGGGACCGTCTCGTTCGGCTCGGTCCCGGAGAGTGCAGCGCTCAGCGTCGACCGGTTCGGCGTGCGCTCGCCCGCGATGCGGGTGATGACGGCCGACTCTCCACCCAGTCCGTCGCTCGCATTCGCGAGCGGACCACCGGGCGTGACGGTCGCGGCCGCCCCGACCGGGATTGTCACGGTCCCGTTGCCGGTGGAAAGCTGCGCCGTCGTCCGGTTGTCGAGCGCCGCGTGGAAGGCGCGCTCGGTGCCGACGGCGGTGCCGTTGACCGCCTCGATCGTCGTCCCGGTGGCGAGCGGGCCGTCCGCGACCACGCTGGTGACGACGACCGACCGCTGTACCGTGGTAGTGTTGCCGTCCTGTAAGGAGACCTCCACAGTCCTGTTCGCGTCGGCGAGTGCGGCGTCGAACTCGCTCACGTTCGCCACCTGCTGCCCGTCGATTTGGGTGATGACGTTACCGCGATCGATGCCCGCGTCGGCGGCGGGGGTGCCGTTGAGCGCGCCGCCGACGGGGACCCCGGGCGCGACCGCGAGCGAGCCAACCACCGGGCCGAACAGCAGCGCGAACGTGATCACGGTGATCGCGAAGTTGTTGGTGACGCCAGCGGCGAACATCCGAGTTCGGGCCCCGCGATCGGCGCGCGTCTGGCTTTCCTCGTCGGGTTCGACGAACGCACCCATCGGGATCACCGCGAGCAGCGCGAGCCCCATCGAGTCGATGTCGATGTCCTCGACCCGGCAGAGCAGACCGTGGCCGCCCTCGTGGACCACGAGGCCGACGAGGAGGCCGAACACGATCTCGGGGGCGACCGACAGCGGCAAAAACTGGTTGACCCCGGGGATCACCAGCGCGTCCTGTGGCTGCCTGATGATCGTGGACTCGGGCCGGTTGAAGATCGTGATGGCACTGAAAATCACCGCAAGGAACGAGCCAGCCATCACCACCAGCGCGATCCCGACACCGACGTTGGCCCACGCTCGCCAGAGCCGCTTCGGCGTCGCGAGCCAGTCGAGAAAGCGCTTCCCGCGCTGGGTGTGGATCGTCGTGATCGGTCCCGACACCCGCACCGAACTCGGAAAGACGCCCCACTTCTGGAGCGCCGTCGCGACGAGCGTATAGAGGAGAAGCCCCGAAAGCACCCATACCAGCGTGCTAACCATCATCCGTTCGGACGATCCTCGCAGCCATGAGGGTTTGGTTTGCCCGCGCGACGCTGGGCCACTACTCAGTCGTTTCGGCGTCGACGCTACGCATCACGCCGCAACCGCTGCACGACGAATGCGCGGTCGAGATCGGCGAGGAAGGTGCCGAGCTGTGGCCCCTGGTCGGTATCGAAAAAGAGCCGGTAGCCCGCGGCGAACAGGTCGCCGGGATCGAGGCCGTGTCGCCGTGCGGTCTCGAAGATCTCGCTTTGGATTTCCTCGCCAGCGTGGCCCGCCTCGACGAACTCGGCGAGATCATCGAGTGCAGTCTCGGTGGCTGCGTCGAACTCCGTAGCGGGGCGGTCGGCCGCGAGGCGGTAGTTGTAGGCGTTGTCGACGCGCTCGGCCCACGTGCGTGCGCGATCGACACGCACGAGCGCGTCCGCGACGGCTTCTTCGGAGGCGTCCGCGGGGATGTGGTCCTCACGGCGCGCCATCTTCTCACGGAGTCCGGCGTCGTCAGTCATCCCCAGCACGGCGGCGAAGGTGTAGGGAAGGCGGAGCCGTGATTCCTCGCTGTCGCCGACGACCGCCGGGTAGGCGGCTTCGACCGTCTCCGCGGATCGGGCTTCGGTGCCCGATTCGTCGAAGGACGCCCGCTCGAAGCGGTCGAACTCGTCGACGAGCTGGTCGATCCGCTCGACCGAGAAGTCCCGCGCCGTGCTCGGGTCCTTCGTGAAGAAATATCGGAGCACTTCGGGCTCGATCAGTTCAAGCACCTCCTGAACCATGATGACGTGGCCGGATGACGACGAGAACGCCTTGCCGTCGAGCGTGAACCACTCGTAGGCCATCGGCACAGGAGGGATGTCGCCGAGGACGTTCCGGGCGATGTCGGCCCCGCTTGGCCACGAGCCCTCGGCGTGGTCCTTGCCGAACGGCTCGAAATCGACATCGAGAGATTGCCACTGGGCGGGCCACTCGAAGCGCCACGGGAGTTTGCCCTCGCGGAAGGTCGCGGTTCCCTCGTGGCCACAGCCCTCGATCGTCTGATCGCCCGCCTCCATGTCGGTGCAGACGTACTCAACGGTGCCCGCGTCGAGATCGATACTCGTCACGGCGTCGGTCTCGGCGACGTGGCCGCAGTTCGCACAGATCGGCCGGAACGGAACGTAGGAATCGTCGACTTTGTCCTGATAGTTCGCGAGCACCGCGCGCGCCTCGTCGCGGTGTTCGAGCAGGAAGTGAGTCACGTCCTCGAACCCCCCCGACTCGTAGCGTTCGGTGTTCGAGACCGTCTCGACGGGGATGTCGAGCAGGTCGGCGCTCCGTTCGATGAGATTCGAGAAGTGTGCGCCGTAGGAGTCACAGCAGCCAAACGGGTCCGGGATCGCAGTGTAGGGCTTGCCGAGATTCTGACCGAGCGCGCCGGCGTCGACCTCGTCGAGTCCGACGACGTTGCCGTCGAGGTCGGCGAGCTTGCGGGGGAGTTTGCGGAGCGGGTCGCGGTCGTCGGCGGTGAACACCTGCCGAACCGTTCGCCCCCGCTCGCGCAGCGCCTCCGCCACGAAGTACCCGCGCGCGATCTCGTTCATGTTCCCGAGATGAGGCACTCCCGACGGCGAGATTCCGCCCTTGATGACGATGGGATCGTCCGGGTTGCGTTCGAGGATGCAGTCGGCGACCGACTCGGCCCAGAAGTCGTGTGACTGCGAGCTGCTGAGGACGTACGGGTCGTCGATAGCGTTGTCGGCGGTTTCGCTTCCGGTTGGCCCCTCGTCAGTCATCTATCGCCCAGTAGGTCGGTTCGTCCGCAGCTTGGGGGATGATGTCGGTGCCGTCGTGGTTGCCGGATTCGACGACCTCCGCGACCCGGTCGGGGTCGGTGCCGTCGAGCACCACAGTCCGAACACCCGAGCGCTCGATGATTTTCGCCGCGAGCAGATCCACAGGAGCGCTTGCACCGGCAGTCATCTCGATGTCGGCGATTACGTCGACCAGCTCGGTGGCCGAGAGCTCGTCGTAGCGGTGTGCGCTGTCGTCCTCGGCGGGATCGGCGTCGAACACGCCGGGAACGCTCGTGGCATACACCAGCAGATCCGCACCGGCGTACTCCGCGAGCGCCGCGCTCACCGCGTCGGTGGTCTGGCCCGGCGCGATGCCGCCCATGACCGCGATCTCGCCGCGCCTGAGTGCTGCACCCGCGGTCTCGTAGTCCCGTGCGGGTCGAGTCGCTGCGCGTTCTGAGAGTGCCGCGATCAGCAGGCGGGCGTTGAGTCGGGTGGTGTCGACCCCTAACTGATCGAGTTCGATCTCGTTCGCGCCGAGTTCGCGCGCGGAGTGGATGTACTCGCGGGCAACTGTTCCGCCGCCGACGACCGCGCCGACGGTGTGGCCCGCCGCGACGAGGTCCTCGATGACGGCGGCGTGTGCACCGACGCGTTCGGGGTCTCTAGGTGCGAGAACGCTCCCGCCGAGCGAAAGAACGAGTTTCATTGCTGCCGGATTGCCCGGACGCACGCATAAGCGTTGTCAACCCCGCCGAAGGGTACAAGCGCGTTGCGGCCCCCGAACGGGTATGAAGACCTTCGCCGTCGTCGGCCCCTCGGAGACGGGGAAGACGACGCTGATCGAGCGACTCGTCGACCGCCTCGACGAGCGCGGATCGGTCGCCACGATCAAACATCTCGATCACGCGCCCGACATCGACACCCACGGCAAAGACACCGCTCGCCACCGCGACGCGGGCGCAGCGGTCACGCACGGCATCAGCGAGGATGGCTGGTTCGCCACCGGCGACGCACGCGACCTCGACGAGATCCTCGACGGCCTCGCGCCCGACCACGACTACGCCATCGTCGAGGGATTTTCGGGTCGTCATCTCCCGACGGTGATCCTCGGCGACCGCGACCACGCCGGCCACGAGCTCGCGGCGGCCACGGATGCGGACGAAATCGACCTCGACGCGGTGTGTGTGGCGATCGACGACCTCGAACCCCGCGTCACGCTCGAATCGCTGGTCGCAGAAATCAAGTCCGCGCCGAACGCGGATCGTTCGGGCGCGATCGCCACCTTCACGGGTCGCGTCCGGACGAAAGACGCCGACGACGATGCACCCACCGAACATCTCGAGTTCGAGGCCTACGAGGGCGTCGCCGACGAGCGCCTCGCGGCTATCATCGCCGATCTCGAAGCCCGCGAGGGCGTCCAGCGCGTGCTTGCCCACCACCGCACGGGCGTCATCGCCTCGGGCGAGGACATCGTGTTCGTGGTGGTGCTCGCGGGCCACCGCGAGGAGGCGTTCACGGCCGTTGCGGACGGTATCGACCGGCTCAAGGACGAAGTCCCAATCTTCAAAAAGGAGGTCACGGCCGACGAGCAGTTCTGGCTCCACGAACGCGCCTGAACCACCGCGATGCGCGCCACCAGCCATCAACCAGCAACAATATCCGCTAATCGGCCGGATCAGTCGTGTGACGCGCTCTCGATCCGCGGGGGACGACGAGTGTGTCGAAAAAAGAACTGAGAGTCGTAGCGCGGTCGATAAAACGTCTCGCGACCTCTCGAAGCGTCGTGAAACGAGCGTGTGAGCGAGCCACATCGTGAAGGAACTCGAAGCGACGCGAAGCATCTGTCGGCTATAATACATTGGGGTTCTGCATTCCGGGTGGAGGTCGACAATGAGCACGACACAGCCCACGACCGAGGCGAACCCCAAAGAACAGCGACTGAAAGCCTATCTCGAACGCAACGCTGCCGACGGCGAGCTGTACTTCAAGAGCAAGTTCATCGCGGACGAGGTGGGACTTTCATCGAAGGAGATCGGCGCGTTGATGTGCAAGCTCAGCGACGCGACGACCGATCTGGAGATCGAGAAGTGGTCGTACACCAGCGCGACGACGTGGCGCGTCGAACCAGCGTAATCGTCCGCGTGGGCTGGTCGCGTTTCCGTCCTGAATCGGGTCCCCACTGGCGCATCCGGCTCGACGAACGGTCTGTAGGCTTATCCCTGCCCGCCACCAGAACTGGATGATGGACGACAGCGAACCGCGCGCCGAGGGACCGCCGCCCGAGGCGTTCGCGGGACTCTTTCGCGTCGCCGAGATCACAGCCGACGACGGCCAGATTCGATACTACGGCGAGCCGCTCGTCTCGGGCCAACGGCTCGAACGCCAGCTTTGGCCCGTGTTCCGTGATCGGGGCTACGAGGTCCGGCTGACGGACGAACCCCGGCGAGACCCGCTGACTGGCGTCGAAACCGGCGGATCGCGGTACGTCCTCGTCGCCACGCCGCGCTCGACCGGGATCGACGGGGTGCCGTGGACCAACCTTCTCTTCGCGGCGCTCACCGTGATATCGACGCTCGTTGCGGGCAGCCGATGGTACGGAGCCGATCTCGGCGATCCCACTGAGCTGCTGGCGGGTTGGCCGTTCGCGCTCGCGGTGCTTTTCGTCCTCGGAATTCACGAACTCGGCCACTACGCGCTGAGCCGGTATCACGGCGTCGACGCGAGTCTGCCGTACTTCATCCCGCTGCCGAACGTGATCGGGACGATGGGCGCGGTGATCCGGATGCGCGGCCGGATGCCCGATCGAAAAAGTCTATTTGATATCGGAGTCGCCGGGCCGCTCGCCGGCCTCGTCGCGACCTGCGTCGTCACGGTCGTCGGACTCCATCTCGACCCGGTGCCCGAGCCGGCGATCCCGATCGCGTTCAACTACCCGCCGCTGGTCCAGGTGCTCGCCGCTCTCACCGACCAACCGCTCACGTATTCGGGCGGCGAGGTCGTCAACCCCGTGGTGTTCGCGGGGTGGGTCGGGATGTTCGTCACTTTCCTCAACCTCATTCCTGTCGGCCAGCTCGACGGCGGCCACCTCGTGCGCGCGATGGTCGGCAAGCGCCACGAGACCGTCGGTGCGCTAGTGCCGGCCGCGCTGTTCGGGCTCGCGGCCTACCTCTACTACATTCAAGAAGCAGCGTTGAACGCCGTCTTTCTCTGGGTGCTCTGGGGCGTGTTCACCCTCGGGTTCGCGTATGCCGGCCCTGCGACACCGATCTACGAGGACGGGCTCGACGCGAAACGGACCGCGCTCGGCATCGTCACCTTCGGTCTCGGCGCGCTCTGTTTCACCCCGGTGCCGTTCGAGCTCGTCGTCCCGTGAGGCGGCCACCGGCCGCCCGCACGCCGGAACGCTTTCGACGGTCGCCGATCGTGTTCGGTCATGAGCAGCATCGACGAGAAGCGGGTGTACGGACCGGATAGTGATGGGACGGCGCTGTTCGTCGCAAGCGAGACCGGCCTGGCTCGCGTCGCGGTCGTCGGCACGCGGATCGGTGAGATCGAACTCCTCGACCGGGACGCAACTCACGATCTCGCGCTCCACGACGGCCGGCTCGCGGTAGCGACCGACGAGGACGTGTATCTCGGCACCGACACGGACGCCGAATCGACTGGTTTCGGCGAGACAACAGCGATCAACTCGGATGGAACGCTTCTCGCCGCCGCTCCCGACGGCACCGTGGCGCGCCGCACCGGCGGCGAGTGGCAGAACGTGGGAACCGTCGCGGAGCCGCGCGCAATCGACGGCAGCCTCATCGCGGCCGCCGACGGCGTCTATCGATGTTCCGACACCGATTGCCAGCACGTCGGACTCGATGCTGCCAGTGATGTCGCCGCCCCAGGCACGCCCCACGCCGCGACCGCCGAGGGCCTCTACCGGCTCGCCAACGGCTGGTTGCCGGTGCTCGACGGGTCGTTTACGATGGTGTGTACGGATCGCGCGACGACCTCGCCGGGGGCGATCGGCCGGGCACACGCCGCGAGCGCCGGGACGCTGTATCGCCACGCCGACGGCGAATGGACGACCGTGGATGCCGTCGATCGGGAGGTCGTCGATGTTGCATACGGCAGCGCGAAATCAGGGTCCGGGAGCGGTGTTTACGCCGTCACGGCGGACGGAACGCTGCTCTCGGAAACCGACGACGGCTGGCGCGATCACCCGCTCGGACTGGCCGGCATTCAAGCGATCGTCGCACGGCCGGATCGAAAACCCGTTTAGGCGGCCCACGAACCCATCTCCATGATCGTTAGCGCCTCGACATCCCAATCGCTCGCGAGTTCGCTCGCCGCCGAACTCGACGAGCCACTCGCAGCCACGGAGTACGAGCACTTTCCCGACGGCGAACTCTGCGCCTCGGTTCCCGAGTTCGACGCCGACCGCGCGGTCGTGGTCTGTGCGACGACGACGAGTGACGCCCATCTCGAAGCACTCCAACTGCAGGACGCGGTGCGCGAGGCGGGCGCGAGCGAGGTCGTCACCGTCCTGCCGTACATGGGGTACGCCCGCCAAGACAGCGCGTTCGCGGCCGGCCAGCCCGTCTCGGCTCGCGCGGTCGCCCGCGCCTTGAGTACGGGGACTGATCGCGTGCTCACCGTCAATCCCCATGAAGAGAGCGTCGCCGGGTTCTTCGACGTGTCCTGTGAAACCGTCGACGCCGCCGGCCAACTCGCAGCTCCCCTCCCAGACCTCGACGAGCCCGTGTTCCTCGCGCCCGACGCCGGCGCGCGCGAACTCGCAACGACCGTCCGCGACGCGTATGGCGAGGGCTCGGTCGATCACTTCGAAAAAACCCGCCACAGCGCCACCGAGGTCGAGATCGAACCCCACGCGGCCGAGGTCACCGGGCGCGACGCCGTGCTCGTCGACGACATCGTGGCCACCGGTTCGACGATGGCGACCGCCGTCTCGCATCTCCGCGAGCGCGACGCCGCCCGCGCGTTCGTCACCTGTGTCCATCCGGTGCTCGCGGGCACGGCTCGAACCCGACTCGCCCGCGCCGGCGTCGAAGCCGTCCACGGCACCGACACGATCGAGCGCGCCGAAAGCACCGTGAGCGTCGCGCCAGCGGTCGCCGACGCGCTGTCGATATAGCTCGATTTACGCCCGCGCGCCGGCGAGCGGCTCGATGGCGATCTCCACCGTGGTATCCTCAACTTCCCACTCGCGGCGGTGGCCGTCCTCGACGTCTCCGAACTCGTCGGCGCGAACCTCCTCGGCGATCAGGTCCTCGTGATCGCGGACGAGATCGCCGATCCGGTCGTCCGCGACGGCGAACTCGACGCGGATGCGCTCTTCGAGGTCGAGATCGAGCTCCTTGCGCATCTCCTGAATTCGGCGGATGACGTCCCGAGCGTAACCCTCGCTCTCGATGTCCTCAGTGAGTGCGGTGTCGACGTAAACCGTGCCGCCGCCCTCGACATCGAACCCAGCCGCGGCGACCCCATCGGGCGTCTCGGTCACGATCGAGACCATCTCCTCGGTGAGGGCGACCGATTCGCCCGTTCGTTCTGCGACAGCGGCTTCGAGCGCCGACAGGGTCGGTTCCTCGACACGGGCCTCGTTGAGCGCGGTCATCACGTCGCCCGCGCGATCGCCGAACTCGGGGCCGAGCAGGCTCATGTCGGCCGCGGCGCTGTATGTGAGTTCGTCCCATCGGTCTTCAGGGTCGATCAGCTCGACGCGACGGGCGTTCAGCCGGTCGGCGACGAGGCCGCGTTGGTCGTCGACCGCGCGCGCGACCGCCTGGCTCTCGGGGTCGACCACGACTCGCGTGACGGGCCACCGGAGCTTTCGCTCGGCCTGCTGGCGGGCGGCCGAACCCGCCTCCTCGACCGTGCGTGCGACCGCCACCGTGCGTTCGAGGTCGGGGTTACGGAGGTTGTCGTCGGGTTCGGGCCAGTCGCACATGTGGACGGTGTCGAAGCCCGACTCGCCAGTGAGCGTGCCGTAGATTTCCTCGGCGACGAACGGCGCGTACGGCGCGAGCAGCGCGACGACTTCCTCCAGCACGCGGTAGAACGTGGCGTACGCCGCGCGCTTCGAGTCGCTGTCCGATTCCTCCCACATCCGCTCGCGGACGCTCTGGACGTAGAATCGCGAAACGTCCTCGACGACGAAATCGAGCAGGGCGTCGAGCGCGCGATCCTGACGGAAGTCGGCCCACGCGTCGGCCATTTCGGCCTCTACAGTTTGCAGCCGCGAGAGCACCCACTGGTCCTCGCGTTCGAGCGCGTCCTCGACATCAGCCACGGTCGTCTCGCCCGGATCGAACCCGTCGAGGCGCATGTACGGCAGCGGGAAGCGAAAGACGTTCCAGAGGATGTTGAGCGTGCGCTCCATTTCTTCCGTTTCATCCCACGAGAAGCGCATGTCGTCGCCCTGGGGAGTCACGGAGAGGAGGAACAGCCGCATCGCGTCGGCCCCGTGGCGCTCGACGATCTCACCAGGCTCGATCGTGATGTTCTTCGACTTCGACATGCCCCTGCCGTCTGGCATGTTGGCGTAGCCGTGCATCAACACCTCGTCGTAGGGGATCTCGCCGAGCGCCGCGGTGCCCATTCCCAACTGTGACCAGAACCACCCGCGGGTCTGGTCGTGGGCTTCCATGATGAGGTCGGCCGGCCAGAGCTCGTCGAAGGCCTCCTCCTCGCCTGGATAGTCGAGCGTGCCCCACGACGCCACCGACGAGTCGAGCCAGACGTCGAACACGTCCGGAACCCGGGTGTAGGTCGTGCCGTCCTCGGTGATCGTCAGGTCGTCCACGGTGGGTCGGTGGAGGTCGATCGCGTCCGGATCGACGTCCTGATCCACGCGGTCGGCGAGCTCCTCGCGCGTCCCGACCACGATCCTGTCGTCGTTCGCCCCCTCACCCGGATCCGCGTCCGAACTCTCCTCATCGCCCTCGGGCGTCCAGATCGGGACGGGGATGCCCCAGTAGCGCTGCCGGGAGACGTTCCAGTCGGGCGAGTCCTCGACGAAGTTCCGGAAGCGCTCGTCGCGCGCCTCCGGGGGGTGCCACTCGCTGTCCTCGATGTTGGCGAGCAGCTCGTCTTTGATGTCGGTGACCGTGATGAACCACTGGTCGGTGGCGAGGAAGACGATGTCAGTATCACACCGCCAGCACTGGCCGTAGTCGTGCGAATAGGTCTCGCTCGCGAGCAGGTGTCCGTTCGCGTCGAGGTCCGCGATGATCCCCTTGTTGGCGTCGCGGACGAACTCGCCGGCGTATTTTCCGGCCTCGTCGGTGTAGACACCGTCGCCCCCGACCGGACAGAACACGTCGAGGCCGAGCTCCTTGCCCCGCTCGAAGTCCTCCTGACCGTGGCCGGGGGCGGAGTGGACCAGACCAGTTCTGTCGACCTCGACGTAATCGGCGTGGTACACCTGTCCCGCACCGTCGTTGTCGGGGTGATCCGGAACTTCGTCGGCCAGCGGGTGGTCGTACTCCCAGCCGACCATCTCGCTGCCGTCGAGCTCGTCGAGCACTTCGTAGTCCTCGTACCGCCCCTTCTGCAGGACCTCCTCAACGACATCTGCCGCGAGGTAGAGAACCTCGCTCTCGCCGTCTCTTTCGGCGCGGATCTTCTGATAGGTCACGTCCTCGTCGACCGCGACGAAGGCGTTCGCGGGGACCGTCCACGGGGTGGTTGTCCAGATCACGAGATTCCCCTCGCGCTCGCGGAGCGGGAACTCCACGTAGATCGAGGGGTCCTCGACTTCGTGGTACTCGACCTCGTTTTTGGCGATCGCGGTCTCACACCGCGGACACTGGGTGATCGAGCGCTTGCCCTGCTCGACGAGACCGCGCTCCGCGGCCTGTCCGAACCCCCACCACGCCGCCTCCATGTACTCCGGTGAGACAGTTTTGTAGGGGTTCTCCCAGTCCATCCAGACGCCGAAGGACTCGAAGTCCGCCTGCAGACCGACGAGTTGCTCCTCGGAGTAGGATTTGCACTCCTCGATGAACGGCTCCATCCCGAACGCCTCGATGTCCTTTTTGTTCTCGAAGCCGAGGTTCTCCTCGACCTTCGTCTCGATCGGGAGCCCGTGCATGTCGAAGCCCGGCCGGTCGGTCACGTCGTAGCCGCACATTCGGTGATACCGGATGTAGGCGTCTTTCAGCGTCTTGTTCCACGTCGTGCCGAGGTGGGCTGCACCCGACGTGTAGGGCGGGCCATCGACGAAGAAAAATGGCTCCTCGCCCGCGCGGTGCTCTTTCGTTTGCTGGTAGGCGTCGGTTTCGTCCCAGTGGTCGAACACTCGTTCCTCGACTGTGTCGGGATCGTACCGATCCGCGACGTCCTCGAACCTGCTCATGGAAGGTGTTCGTCCCGGGGACTAAAGCAGCCTCGGTTGGGCAGATCGGCCAGCGAGACCACGACCGGAACCAGGGGCCAAACTCAAGCCGCGCCGACCGCTGATCTGACCGTGCCCGAGTTCCCTGACGAAGAATCGAGGAACGCCCTCGCGGCCGACTGCCGGCGGTGTCCCGCGCTGGTCGACTCGCGCGAACACATCTCGTGGGGCAACGGCTCGCACGAGGCCGAACTCGTGGTGGTCGGCGAAGCGCCGGGGGCTGGCACCCCCGAGGCCGACCGCTGGCAGGGCGGCAACTGGACCGGGATGGCCTACACCGCACGCCACTCCGGACGGAAGATTAGGGAACTGTTCGCCGATCTCGGCTACGATCCCACAGAACTCTATTTCACGAACGCAGTGAAGTGCTTTCCCGAGGCCGATGACGACTCGAACCGCGAGCCCACAGCCGACGAACGCGCGAACTGTCGGCCATACCTCGAACGCGAGATCAAGGACATCGAACCACGGGCCGTAGTCGCCACCGGCAAACACGCAACCGAGAGCCTGCTGGCGACCGAGAATCGAAATCTCGACGGATTTCTCGACGTGGTACTCGACCCCGTTTCGCTACCCGGCCTCGACACCACGCTGGTCCCGGTGCTCCACCCCTCCTACCAAGAGGTCTGGGTGTCGCGGCTCGATCACACGCGCGAGTCGTATCTCGCCGCTATCGACGAGACGCTCGCCCGGATCGACTGACGCCCGAGGAATCACCCACGGCAGGAACCTTCTTGACTCGTGCGCGCCATGAGTCGGCCATGTCCGCCGACTGCCCCTTTTGTGGGATCATCGCCGGCGAGATTCCCGGCCGCATCGTCCACGAGACCGACACCGTGACCGCCTTTCTCGACGCGAACCCGCTCGCGCCCGGCCACACGCTCGTCGTCCCGAACGACCATCACGAACACCTCGACGACCTCTCCGAGAGACTCGCAAATGATGTCTTCACCGCGCTCCACCGACTGACGCCGGCGGTCGAGGCGGCCGTCGACGCCGACGCCACCACGGTGGCGTTCAACAACGGTTCGGCCGCCGGCCAGGAAGTGCCCCACGTCCACGGCCACGTGATCCCCCGCTTCGAAGGCGACGGCGGCGCACCGATCCACGCCGTCGCCGGCGATCGCCCCGAACTCGGCGACGACGATCTCGATCGGATCGCCGACGATGTCCGCAACGCTCCGTGACCGGCCACCGCTCATCATCCGCCGGCAAATCACAAATATTTAAGTATATAGGATATATCCCAACTAGATATGAAACCAAGCGATGACTGTCCGGAATGCAACGGACAGCTAGTCGCTGTCGACGGGGAAACGACTTGCAAGGAGTGTGGCCTCGTCGTTGCGACCGACGAGATCGACCATGGCCCCGAGTGGCGGTCGTTCGAGCGCGAGACGCGCAAGCGAACCGGCGCGCCGCTGACACGCTCACGCCACGACCGCGGGCTCTCGACCGAGATCGGGCGCTCGATGCGACTCACCGGACGGAAACGCCGACTGTTCGCGCGGCTCCGCCGCCAGCACACCCGCTCGCGGATCGCCTCGAAAGCCGAGCGCAACCGGGTGTACGCGTTCACCGAGATCCGCCGTCAAGTCTGTGCGCTCGGGCTGTCGGACAGCGTCCGGGATCGGGCCTGCGTACTGTTCGAGTCGGCCCAGGACGCCGACCTCCTCCGGGGGTGCTCCGTTGATCACCGGTTCCGTCTGGTGATTTCATCGCTGAATTCAGGGGAATTGGACGCCTTCTTGCGGTATGGAGCGTTTACGACAACGCGCGAAGAAGTATCGAGAACTTGCCAAAGA
>Ga0136562_100352_pt1 | contig 17519 bp, 17 predicted proteins | sample AntCluMetagen312_FD_104784 | JGI IMG/M metagenome (GOLD analysis project Ga0136562, IMG submission 104784) | Saline lake microbial communities from Club lake, Antarctica - Metagenome #312 | ecosystem: Environmental > Aquatic > Non-marine Saline and Alkaline > Saline | place: Antarctica: Club lake...
GCTCGCGGTCCTCGAGCTGGGCGTTGACGCCCTCGCGGTAGTCGGGGTCGTTCCGGGCGCTTTCCAGCGAGACGGTCTCGAGGTGGGTCTTCGCAGCGTCGGGCGACATGCTCGTGCTCGCGTAGATTCCCTCCTTCAGCTTCTTGAGTATCCGCGGGCTCTTGTTCACAAGCGTGTCGACGAGGTCGTCGACTTCGGCGTCGAGTTCGTCCCGTGGGACACTTCGCGTGACGAGACCGATGTCGGCCGCTTCGGCGCCGGAGATGGTGTCGCCGGTCAGCATCAGTTCCATCGTCTTCCGGAATCCGACCTGCTGCAGCAACATCGGCGGCGAGAAGTGGTTCACGATACCGAGGTCGACCTCCGGTTGGCCGATGTGCGCCTCGTTGGCCGCGATCACGAAGTCGGTGTGTAGCATTAGGTCGAACCCGCCGCCGAGGGTGATGCCGTCAACCTTGGCGATCGTGGGCGTTCCCATGTCGCGCATCGTCGAGAACAGTTCCTCCCACGTCTCGGTGAAGTACTGCAGGGAGTAATCGACCTCCGGAATCTCCTGGACGTCGCCTCCAGCCGAGAACGCGCGGTCGCCCTCGCTCTGGAGGACGACCACACGCACGGCGTCGTCGTCGCGGTAGACGGCCAGTTTGTCGATGATCGCGCATTTCGTCTCCGAGTCGACCGCGTTGAGCTTCTCCTTGCGCTCGATTGTGACGTAGCCCGCGTGATTCTCCACGTCGAAAGTCGCGTTTACCATGCCTACTCCTTTTTTCGCTGCTGAAATAAAGCTACTCGTCGCCGGGATGTCGCCTCCGCTTCGGGCCGGCGGTGAATCGAGAGAGCGTCACTGAGGGTGGGACGACCGGGAGGGAGGCGTGAAGGCAGCGTCGTTCAGAGGAGTTGAACACCCGTCCAACTTACTGATGCTCGGTACCATTCCACAAATCTTAAGTAAGCGGCGCTTCTGAGACCCGACAACGGAATCCATGACCTCAAACACATGAACTACGAAGTAAAATCTGGAACGAAGCTGTTCAGCATCATTGAAACGGTCCAGAAGCTAGAAGACCCGCGACTCATCGACATCGCGACGCATCTGGGCTTCCCGAAGAGCACGGTGCACAACCACTTGGTGACGCTCGAGGAGAACGGCTATTTGAAGGAAGAAGACGGCGTCTACGACCTCACGCTGAAATTCCTCGACCACGGTATCTACGCGAAGCAACGATTGCGAATCACGCACCTGTCGGAGGGAATCCTCGAACAGCTCGCCGAGGATACGAACGAAGCGGCCTGGCTGATGGTCGAGGAGCGAGGGTTCGTCGTCGGCGTCGAGAAGGCTCTCGGCGAACGCGGCGTCCAGACTTCTGGTAGGATCGGCCGACACACTCGCTTCCACTATCACGCACCGGGCAAGGCGATACTCGCCCACCTGTCCCCGGACCGTGTCGACGAAATCCTCGCCAAGCAGGGACTCCCGCAGAAGACCGAGCACACGATAACCGACCGACTGAGCCTCAAAGAAGAACTCAACGAGGTTCGCGAAGAAGGGGTCGCGTTCGACGTCGGTGAGGCGATTGACGGCATCAGGAGCGTCGCCGCGCCGGTCATCCGCGACGAGACCGTCGAGGGAGCGGTCGGAGTCGTCGGGCCGAAGAACCGACTCCGCGGCGACCGCTTCCATGACAAACTCCCGGAGCTCGTCTCCGGGGCCGCGAACGAACTGGAGCTGCGACTCCGGTACGACACGCCCTGAACGCGAGGGGGCAATCGCGGCGGGTGGCAGTACAGCCGTCGCTTCCGGCGGTCGAGGGAAACGCATTAGGAGGAATGTGACGATTGCTACGGTAGCAAACGCGATGACAACGCAAATCGATCTCTCGGACACGACCGCCGTCGTCACCGGCGGCACGCGTGGTATCGGCCGTGCAATCGCGGAAACATTGGCTGACGCGGGCGCGGCCGTCGTCCCGACCTCGCGAACACCGAGCGACATCGCCGAAGCGGCGGACGCGATACGCGAATACGGCGTCGAGTCGCTTGAGGTCGCGACAGACGTGACCAACGCCGCGGAAGTGGAGGCGCTCTTCGCGACGACCGCCGACGAGCTCGGTGGCGTCGACGTCGTCGTCAACAACGCGGGCATGAACCCCGTATCAGGGATGGGGACGCCGGAATCAGTCGACCCGGACGAATTCCGAACCACGGTCGACGTGAATCTTCAGGGGGCGTTCACGTGTACGCACGAAGCAGGGAGCTACCTCCTGGAGAACGGCGGTGGTAGCGTCGTCAACGTAGCCTCCATCTCGGGACTCGTCGGGACGAAACGCCAGCACGGGTACGTCGCGTCGAAGCACGGCCTCGTCGGGTTGACGAAGAGCGTCGCGCTGGACTGGGCGCCGCAGGTGCGCGTGAACGCCATCGCGCCGGGGTACGTCTCCACGGACCTGACAGCGCCCATCGAGGACGACGAGGAGCTACACCAATCGTTGCTCGATGACATTCCGGTGGATCGGTTCGCCGCCCCGGACGAGGTCGCGGACGTCGCCCTGTTCCTCGCGAGCGACATGGCGTCGTACGTCACCGGCGAGTGCCTCGTGGTCGACGGCGGCTGGACCGCACACTGACCGCGCGGCGCCGTCGGTAGTCTTAATATCGTCTCGTCGGAACCACCGTCCAGTACCAGATGACTCCGATGGACAAAGAAATCGTGAACCCGGACGGGCTCGCCCCGCCGCGCGGCTTCAACCACGGCATCAAGGTGTCCGGCGGCGACCTACTCTTCCTCGCCGGCCAGGACGGCGCTGACGAATCCGAGACGATCATCGCGCCGGACGACCTTGTCGCGCAGTTCGAACAAGTGCTCTCGAACCTCCAGACGGTCGTTCAAGAGGCTGGCGGGACGATGGACGACATCGTCAAGCTCAACGTCTACGTCGCGGACCGCGACGACTACGTCGACAAGCTTGAACCGCTCGGCGACATGTTCGCCGACTACTTTGAGGAGTACCCGACGATGGCGCTATTCCAGGTGGAGAAGTTCTTCAAGGAGGACGCACTCGTCGAACTCGAAGGGATGGCCGTCGTCGACGAGACCGACTGATCGACGCCCGCAGCGAGAGCTTCTCCTCGATCTTCGGCGTCTCCACGCCGTCGCGGTCCGTCTCCACGAGGAACCCGCGGACGGTGTCGTCGCCGCGGTACTTCGCCCAGGCGACCGCGACGTCCGCGATAGGCGAGTTCGTGATCCACGTCTTCGTCCCGTTCAGCACGTAGCCTTCGCCGTCGGGCTCGGCGTGGGTCTCCATCGCCGACGAGTTCGAGCCGTGGTTCGGTTCGGTGAGGCCGAAGCAGTCGACGGCTTCACCGCGCCCGAGTTTCGGCAGCCACTCGCCCTTCTGGGCGTCGCTCCCGAACGCGTGGATGGGGTACATCACGAGCGAGCCCTGCACGCTTGCCATTGATAGGGATTGTTGTGATAGGGTCGGTTGTGAGTCATTTCGGTATGTCGCCGACACGGGGTCGGCGACTACCGGTAAACAGTCACAACAATCCCTATGACGGAGGCCGGAGTCGCACGCTTCCAGTTCCTGCATGTGGACGCCGTACGCCGTCTCGCCCAGTCCGGGGAGCTCGTAGTCGTCGAGGTTCGGTGCGTAGAACCCGAGTTCGCCCATCTCCTCGATGGTCTCCGTCGGGAACGTGCCGTCGAACTAGTGGTCGCCGATGTTGGGGTCGACCTTGGTTTCGACGAAGTCCCTGACCATCTCTCGAACCATCTGCTCCTCTTCAGTCAGATCAGTACCGAGGCTCACGGAGTCAAGCATTTGCCGTTACTGGACCTGCGTGTTTCAGCGCTATAATCGTATGGGTCCGCGTGGCGTGGTTCTGGAGACGCCCGGGGAAAAAGTTCGGCACGACGCTCCGGGGGCTCCCGAGCGACCGAACCGCCGAGATTCCGAGGACAACGGCTTCTTGCGTCGGTTACGTCGTCGAAACTACTAAATGCGGACACCCGAATTGAATACGTATAATGCAAGTTGGCGTTGGACTCCCAAACACCCTGGAAGAGGCGGATGCGGAATTGACGCGGACGTGGGCGAAACGGGCCGAAGCAGGCCCGTTCACGAGTCTCGGCGTGTTCGACCGTCTTGTCTACGATAGCCTCGACCCGATGGCGACGCTCGCCGTCTGCGCCGGCGAAACCGAAGAAATCCGGCTCGCGACGTCGATCATCGCGGGGCCGCTCCGGAGTACGGCGCTACTCGCGAAGAAGGCGGCGACGGTCGACGTGCTCTCGGACGGTCGGTTGACGCTCGGGCTCGCCCTCGGGGCGCGCAAGGACGACTACGACGCCGCGGACTCGGAGTTCCGGAGTCGCGGCGCGCGGTTCACGAGCCAGCTCGACGAACTCCGACAAATTTGGGAGAGCGACGATATCGGCCCCGAGCCGGTTCAGGACGGCGGGCCGGAGCTCCTCATCGGTGGGACCAGCGACCCGAGCTACAAGCGCGTCGGTCACTACGGAGACGGCTACATTCACGGCGGCGGGCCGCCGAAGATCTTCGCGAAGGAGGCCGAGAAGGCGGAGGCGGCGTGGAACGAGGAAGGCCGCCCGGGTGAACCGGCGCTGTGGGGGCACGGCTACTTCGCGCTCGGCGACGAGGCGGCCGCGGACGCCGGCCGCGAGTATCTCCTCGACTACTACGACTTCACTGGGCCGTTCGCGGAGACGATTGCGGAGGGTCTGTTGACGACGCCCCAGGAGGTCGTCCAGTTCATTCGCGGTTACGAGGAGCGCGGCTGCGACGAACTCCTCTTGTTCCCGACGGTGCCGGAGATGGAGCAGTACGAGCGCCTGAAGGCGGTCGTCGAGAACGAATGGACGGACACGTAACCGACCCCACAACTGACAACTCATGGATATAAACATCATCGGCGGTGGCCCTGGTGGACTGTACGCGAGCTTGCTGTTGAAGAAGGAACATCCCGACTGGGAGATCACGATCTACGAGCGCGACCCGAAGGACAACACGTACGGCTGGGGAATCGTCTTCTCGGACAGTACGCTCGGGTCGCTCCGCGAGGCGGACTACAAGACCCACGACCGGATCACGGACAAGTTCGCGATCTGGAACCCCATCGACGTTCACTACGGCGGAGAACGGATCCGTTGTGGGGGACACACGTTCTCGGGGCTGATGCGGTCGGACCTCAAGGACATCCTCCGCGAGCGATGCGACGAACTCGGCGTGGAGATGCACTGGGAGCACGACGTCGAGAACCCCCGCGAGTACGCGGAGGACGCCGATCTCCTCATCGGTGCCGACGGACTGAATAGTACGACCCGGGAGGCCTGGGAGGACGAGTTCAAGCCGCGCGTGGAGATGGGCGACGCGAAGTTCGCGTGGTTCGGGACGGACAAGCCGTTCGACGTGTTCACGTTCATCTTCCGCGAGAACGAACACGGCCTCTGGCGGATACACGCCTACCCCGGCCGGAAGAGCACGTTCATCGTCGAGTGCATGGAAGAGACCTGGCAGAACGCGGGCCTGGACGAGAAGGGCAAGGAGGAGGGACTGGCGTACTTCGAGGACCTGTTCTCCGACCATCTCCAGGGGTATGAGCTCGAGTCGAAGCTCTACAGCTGGCGGAACTTCCCGATCGTCAAGAACCGGACGTGGTCGCACGACAACGTCGTGTTGCTCGGCGACGCCGCCCACACCGCGCACTTCTCCGTCGGTGCGGGGACGAAGATGGCGATGGAGGACGCGATCGCGCTCTACGAGGGGTTCGAGGAGTACGGCCCGGACGACATTGAGGGGTCGGTCCGGTGGTTCGAGAAGGAACGCCGGCCGCGCGTGGAGGGCATCCAGGACGCCTCCCGACAGAGCCGGCTATACTTCGAGAATACGGAGCGGTACACGGACCTCGAACCCGAACAGTTCGCGTTCAACCTCCTCACTCGCAGCGGGAAGATCTCCTACGACGAACTGAAGATCCGCGACAAGGACTACACGGACGACTACGACCGCTGGTACGCGCAGTACGCTCAGGGCGGGGACGAGAAGCGCGCTGTGGCGGCGCCACCGATGTTCCAGCCGTTCGACGTCGGTGGCGTGACGGTGCCGAATCGGACCGTGCTCGCGCCGAGCCCGAGCACCGTCGGGTCGAGCGGCCGGCCAGCGCGCGAGCAGCTTGAGCGGTTCGTTGAGCACGGCCACCAGAGCCCGGGGCTCGTGATGACCGAGCCCGTCACGGTGTCCGATCGCGGTCGCATCCATCCGGGGACGCCCGGTCTCTACGAGGACGGCTATGTGGACACCTGGACGGACGCGGTCGCGCGGGTGAACGATGCGAGCACGGCGAAGACCGGAATCGAGCTGTTCCACGCTGGCCAGCGTGCCGCGACGAGGCCTCGCCGATACGGCCTGGACCGGTCGCTCCCCGAGGAGGATTCGTGGGACATCGTCTCGGCGTCGGCGACGCCATACACGGACCGCAGTCAGACGCCGACGCCGATGGACGACGACGACCTGGAGGTCGTCCGCGACCGGTTCGTCGCCACCGCCGAGCGCGCCGACGCCGCCGGCTTCGAGGTCCTCCAGTTGAACATGGCCCACGGCTACCTGCTCTCGAGCTTCCTCTCGCCGCTCACGAACAATCGCGACGACGAGTACGGCGGCGAGGATATCGAAACTCGCCTCGGGTATCCCCTGGAGGTGTTCGACGCGGTCCGGTCGGTCTGGCCGGACGAGAAGCCGGTGACGGTAAAGATGCCGGCGACCGACTGGCGGCCCGGCGGGAACGGCCTCGGCGAGGCGTTCGCGATCGGCAGCCACCTCGACCAGCACGGGAGCGGCCTCCTGACGGTCGTCGCCGGGCAGACGACCGCGAACGATCGACCGAAGTTCGACACGGACGTCCTTGCGCGGTACAGCGAGCAGATCCGTAACGAGCTGAACGTCCCGACGATGACCACGAACTACGTCACGTCGAACGACGATGTCAACACGCAGATCGGGAGCGGCACCGGCGACCTCTGTCAGTGGAATCCGCCCGGCCTCGACGTCAACTCGCTGTAGGCCGCTCGGACCCTCTGTTTCCTCGCGATACCGCGTTCGGAAGCCGCCGGTCGGTTGCGGCGTTAGTCGCTGTGGAACTCGATGGCCGCGCCCTGGCCGTAGCCGACGCACTCCGTGGCGAGGCCGCGGTCGATGTCGCGGCGCTGCATCTCGTGGAGTAACGTCACCGGCAGTCGCGCGCCGGACGCGCCGAGGGGGTGGCCGATGGCGATGGCGCCGCCATTGACGTTGAACCGGTTATCGTCGATGCCGAGTTCGCGCTGGCAGTACAGCGTCTGCTCGCGAACGCTTCGTTCAGTTCGACGAGACCGTAGTCGTCGACGGTCGTCCCTTCTCGTTCCACGAACCCGCGGACGGCCGGGCCCGGCCCGATGCCAATGATCTCGGGGCTGATGCCGACGACGTTGTGGCCGCCGACGGCGTCGAGGACGTCCAGGCCGTGGTCATCGGCGAACTCGCGGCTCGTGACGATGGTCGCGGCGGCGCCGTCGCTGATTTGCGAGGCGTTCTCCGGGGTGACCGTTCCATCCTCTTTGAATACGGTCGGGAGGGCTGCGAGCTTCTCCGCGGTCGTCCCGGGGCGCAGGCCCTCGTCTTCGGTGACGGTCTCGTCGCCGGTGTCGATGGGGACGATCTCGTCGTCGAACCGGCCTTCGTCGGTGGCAGCGCAAGCGCGCTGCTGGCTGCGCGCCGTGTACTCGTCCTGGGCCTCGCGCGAAACGGCGAAGCGCTCGGCGACGGCTTCGGCGGTGTTGCCCATGCGGAACGACTCGACGTTGTACTGCTTGGTGAGGCTCGAGATGTCGGCGACATTGTTCGCGCGCTCGACGTAGGACATGCTCTCGACGACGCCGGCGACGACGCAGTCGCGCTGGCCGGCGCGGACCGCGTCGGCCGCGCTCATGATCGCTTGCGCCGAGGACGCACACTGGCGATCGAACGTCTACGCGGGCACCGTCTCGCCGATTTTCGGAGTGAGAGTGACGATGCGTGCCAGGTTGTTGCCCTGTTCGCCCTCCTGTTTCACGCAGCCCAGAGGAGGTCGTCGACGTGTTCGCCGGTGAGTCCGGTCTCTGCCAGCATCGTGTCGACGAGTTGTATAGACAGTTCCTCGCTCCGGACGTCCGCGTAGACGCCGCCTTCCTTGTCCTGCGGCGTCCGCGCCGCGTGTACGACTACTGGCTCCAAGTACGCAACCACTCGCGTCGGCGACGTAAACGCCGCAGTTGCGGGGCCGATTCGCGGTGGAGAGGACTCGGCGTCGCGATCGCCCGGACCGATGCGGGGCAATCGTTAAGTTCGCACTGTCCGATGTTCGACTGTGATAACCGAGTTCGAACTCTCGGCCGAACACCAGGCCCAACGGGAGGCCGTACGAGACTTCGTCGACTCGGAGGTCTGCCCTGTCGTCGACGAGTACGAGGAGGCGGGCGAGTTCCCCGAGGACCTCGTCCGGCGGCTCGGAGACGAGGGACTCAGCGGCGTGCCGTACCCCGAGGAGTACGACGGTGCTGGACTGGACTATCGGTCGTTCGCGATCACGAACGAGGAACTCTCTCGCGGCTGGAAGCTCCTTGCGGGCGCCGTGAACGTCATCGCGTCGCTCGTCGGCTATCCGATCTACACGGAAGGCGAGGAGTGGCAGCGCGACGAGTGGCTCCGGAAGGCCTGCACGGGCGAGTGGATCGTCTCGCTCGGGATGACGGAACCCGAGGCCGGGAGCGACGCCGCGTCGATTTCGACGACCGCCGAACGCGACGGTGACGACCTCGTGATTAACGGGCACAAGGTCTGGATGACGAATGGGCACGTCGCGGACTTCATGCTTCTCGTGACGAAGACCGACAACGGGCTGACGCTTGTCGGCGTCCCCGGCCCGCGGGAGCACGACGGCGTCGAGTACGTCAGGAACATCCCCTGCATGGAGGGCGAGGCCGCGATCGAGAGCGAGGTGAAGTTCCACGACGTTAGGGTACCCGCGGAGAACGTCGTCGGGACGACTGGTAGGGGCTTGCGGTACGTGCTTGAAGGCCTGGACATCGGTCGCATCGGGACCGCGGCGCAGGGTGTCGGCGTCGCTCAGGCGTCGCTCGACGCGAGCAAGGAATTCGCGGACGAACGCGAGCAGTTCGGGCAACCGATCCGCGAGTACCAGGGCATCGGCTTCAAGCTCGCGGACATGGCGATGGACGTCGAGGCGTCGCGGCTCCTAACGCTCTCGGCGGCTGACCAACGCGACCGCGGGGAGCGCGTCACGCAGGAGGCGGCGATGGCGAAGGCGTACGCGACCGACGCGGCGATGGAAATCGCCACCGAGGCCGTCCAGATTCACGGGTCGCGCGGGTACTCGACAGACTACCCCGTCGAACGACACATGCGGGTCGCGAAGGGCATGCAAATCTACGAGGGGACGAACGAGATCAATCGGCTGGTCGTCAGTCAGCGCCTCTACGAGTAGATCGTTCTCGCCAGAGCGGGCACGTCCGCTTCGGCGACCCTACTGTGTTACTACCTATCGGGATGAGCGCAAAGTAAAAGTAGGTCGTTTGCGATGTGGTAGTGTATGACGTGTGTAATTGGTGTTGATACTGGCGGGACGTTCACCGACACCGTCGTCGTGGACGAGACAGGGTCGAGAGTAACCGGGAAAGCGGCGACCACTCCCGACGATCCCACCAACGGAATCGTCGATTCCCTCTCCGACGCGGCGCGAGATCTGAACACGGATTTGGAGGGCGTGCTGTCGGACACCGAGGTTCTCTTCCACGGCACGACGCTCACCACCAACACCGTCCTTGAACGGACCGGCAGCGACGTGGGACTACTCACGACGAGAGGGCACCGGGACGCGCTCCACATCGCCCGGACGACCACGCGGACGACCGGCCTCTCGGAGTACGAGATGCAACACTACGCGTCCCAGAGCAAACCCGACCCGATCGTTCCGAAGCAACAGATCTGCGAACTCGACGAGCGCATCGACTACAAGGGTGCAGAGATCGTCGAGTTCGACGACGAACAGGCCCGAGAGGCGGTCCGCGAACTCGCCGAGGATGTGGACAGCCTCGCCGTCAACCTGCTCTGGAGCTTCGAGAACCCCGCGCACGAGCAGCGCCTGGCGGAGATCGTCGAGGAGGAAGCGCCGGACGTACCGACGTACCTCTCCCATGAGGTGACGGCTCGGCTCGGAGAGTACGAGCGCGGCGCGACGACCGCCGTCAACGCGTACACGGCTCCCGTTCTGGAGGCCTACGTCGACGACCTCGTCGACGAACTCGGCGCGGCGGGCCTCGACGCGCCAGTGTACCTCATGAAGAGCACCGGCGGCGCGATGCCGATCGGTGACGCCTCCACCGAGGCTGTGGCGACAATCATGTCCGGCCCCACTGGCGGGGTCATCGGCTCGCAGTTCCTCGGGCACGAGATCGGAACGGAGAACCTGATCTGTACCGACGTTGGCGGGACGAGCTTCGACGTCGGGCTCGTCATGGACGGCGACATCCAGACGCGGCCGACGATGTCCGTCCACCAGTACACGCTCTACCAGCTATCGGTCGACATCGACTCCATTGGGAGCGGCGGCGGCTCAATTGCGTGGATCGACGAGGGCGGCGCGCTCCGCGTCGGCCCCGACTCCGCAGGCGCCGACCCCGGACCAGCGTGCTACGGCCTCGGCGGCGAGCGGCCAACGGTGACCGACGCCGACCTCCTCCTCGGCTATCTGAGCCCCGAGTACTTCCTAGGCGGACGCCGCGACCTCGACGTCGACGCCGCGCGGTCCGCGATGGCCGAACACGTCGCCGACCCCCTCGACATGAGCGTCGAGGAGGCCGCGGCAGGCGTCTTCGAGATCGTCAACGGCGCGATGGCCGACCTGCTCCGACAGATGACGATCGAGCGCGGGCACGACCCGCGGGAGTTCTCCGTGCTGGCGTACGGAGGTGCGGGACCGCTGCACGCGTCGTTCTACGCGGACGAACTCGACGCGCAGTCCGTCGTCGTCCCGCTGGGCGACACGGCGTCTGTGTTCTCCGCGTTCGGCATCGCGTCCTCCGACCTGAACTGGGTCGAGGAGGTCTCGAACCCCGACGTCGCTCCGTTCGACCCGGCCGCGACAACCGGGACGTACGAGGACCTCGAATCTTCGGTCTGGAACGACCTCGAAGAACAGGGCGTCGACGCCGACGACGTGACGATCAGCCGCGAGATCGACCTGCGCTACCAGGGACAGGTCCACCAGGTCTCCATCGACGTCGCGAACGGCGACCTCACCAACGACGACCTCGACGACCTCCTCCAGCGGTGGGAGGAGAAGTACGAAGCCCTCTACGGTAGCGGGTCCACATACGCCGACGCCGAAGTGGAACTCGTCAACCAGCGCGTGCTGGCGAGCGCGGAAACGACCGACCCGAGCCTCACCCCCGACGAGGTCGAGCACGAGGACGCCTCGCTCGGGACGCGGGACGTCTACTGGCCGGAGCCGTCGTCGTTCGTCGAGACGGACATCTACGACGGCGAGTACGTCGCCCCAGGCATGACGCTCTCCGGCCCGGCAATCGTCCAGCTACCCGACACCACGGTCACGGTCCGCCCCCACCAGCAGGCGGACGTCGACGACTACCGCAACATCATCATCACGGAGGATACGTAGATGTCTCAAATTCCAGGCGCGGACAAGTACACGGCGCAAGTATCGCTTGACGACGAGGAAGTCGCGTCGGACGTCTCCTTCCACGAGGTCCCCGACGACTTCGAACTCGACAAGGTCACGTTCGAGATACTCCGGCACCGACTCGGCCAGATCAACGACGAGCAGGGGACGACGCTGAAGAAGGTCAGCGGGTCGCCGATCGTCACTGACGCGTACGACTTCAACGTCACTATCGGCGACGAACGCGGTGAGACGGTGAGCTTCGGGCCGTACGTGATGTATCACGCGAGCGTCACCGACCTCATCATCCGCTGGATCCTCAAGCACCGCTCGGAAAACCCCGGCATCAGCGAGGGTGACATGTTCATCTGCAACGACCCGTGGATCGGCGCGGTCCACCAGAACGACACGGTCGTCCTCGCGCCCGTCTTCCACGAGGGCGAGATCTTCTCGTGGGTGAGCTCGACGCTCCACCAGGTCGACGTCGGTGGGAACGAGATCGGGAGCTTCGCTATCGAGGACGACGACGCGTGGGCGGAGGCCGAGCCCGTGCCACCGACGAAGCTCGTCGAGGACGGCGAGCTCCAGTCCGACATTGAGGACATATTCCTCCGGAAGAGCCGGGCCGCACCGAACGTCGGAATGGACCTCCGCTCACAGATCGCGGGGAACAACGTCGCCATCGACCGCATCAAATCGCTCGTCGACGACTACGGCGCGAACACCGTGAAGGCCGTAATGGGTGAAACGATGGACTACGCCGAGGAGAGCCTCCGGAGTCGGCTTCGAGACCTCCCCGACGGCGTCTGGCGGCACGTCGGTTACCAGGACGTCGCGAAGGCCGGCGACCGCAGCGTCTACGAGACCAGCCTCGAGGTCGAGAAGCGCGACGACAGGCTGATCTTCAACGTCGACGGCGACGCGCCGGCGGGCGTCATCAACACCACGTACGCCGGCTTACGTGGCGGCCTCGTCGCGCCGATGCTGCCGATGCTCTGTCACGACATGCCGTGGGCGCTCGGCGGCATCTACCGTGCGATGGAGATCAACACCGCGGACAACATCATGGTGAACGCGGCCTACCCCGCCGGGACGGGGATGGCCGCCGTCGCGGGGACGTGGCATACCGTCAACGTCTCCACGCAGTGCATCTCGAAGATGCTGTCCGCCAGTGAAGAACAGGAGGAACACCTCGTCGCCGGCTCCTCGGGGTCGTGGGTGACGATGAACGTCATGGGGATGAACCAGTACGACGAGTTCTTCGTCACCCAGTTCATGGATCCCATGGCGGGCGGTTGGGGTGCACGAAGTCACTCCGACGGCATCAACACCGCAGGCATCTTCGCAGCGCCGGGCGGTGCGGCGACGAACGTCGAGTCGAACGAGCTGGCGTTCCCGGTGCTGTACCTCTACCGGAAGGAGGAGACGGACTCCGCCGGCGCCGGGAAGTTCCGCGGCGGGTCGACCGCGAGCATGTGCTATGTCCCCCACGACACCGAGGGGATGGAACACCTCGGTTCCACGTTCGGGATGGCCGTCCCGACCAGCCAGGGAATCAACGGTGGTCACCCGGGCAACACGACGAGATACGAGATGCTCCGGGACTCGAACGTCCGCGACATCTTCGACTCCGGCACCATCCCGAGTGACCGGTCGGAAGTCGACGGCGACTTGGAGAGCCTCCCGCCGAAGTACAAGACGATGCAGGGCCCCGACGACGTCTACTTCAGCATCTGGCAGGCGGGCGGCGGCTACGGCGACCCGCTCGAACGCGAGCCCGAACGCGTCGCCTCGGACGTCCGCCAGGAGTACGTCTCTCGTGAAGAAGCACGGCGGCTCTACGGCGTCGTCATCGACGACGACGGCACGGTCGACCAAGCCGAGACCGATTCGCGCCGCGAGGAAATACGGAGCGACCGACTGACCGCGACCAAATGGGGTGAGGGCGAATGACGCAGATGGACCTCCACCTCGCCGTCGAGGACGGCCGCGTCGTCTGCCGCTCATGCGACGAGGACATCTGTGCGGCCGACGAGAACTACAAGCTCCACTCGCTGTGCGACCGCAAGTCACTCACCGAAGCGGGCGCGCTCATCAACGACCCCGACGAGTACGTCGACGACGACCTCGAGTTCCGCCAGTTCTATTGTCCGGGCTGCGCGACGCTCCTCGAAAACGAAGTCATCGAAGCCGACCGCGAACCCGTCCACGACAAACAGCTGTACGTCGACTGACCCGGGCGCCCCGCCGCAAGGCGTCCCGTCTTCGGTTCTAGACGCCGCCTTCGCCGTCGAGGACGTCCTTGATGCCTTCCTCGATGCGCGGCGGGTTCGGGAGGTAATAGTCCTCCATGCCGAGCATCGGGATGGGGACGTCGAACCCCGTTATCCGCGAGATCGGTGCTTCGAGGTGCATGAGCGCGCGCTCGTTGATGGTCGCGACGAGTTCGGCGGCGAACCCGCCGGTCTTTGGGGCCTCGTGGACGATGGCCGCCCGCCCGGTCTTCTTGACGGACTCGATGACGGTCTCGCGGTCGAACGGCGATATCGTCCGGAGGTCGATGACCTTAATGGAGACGTCGCGTTCCTCCTCTAGCGTCTCGGCGGCGGCGAGCGTGTCCGGCATGGTCGCGCCCCACGAGATGACGGTAACGTCCTCGCCTTCGGTGCGGACCACGGCTTCGCCCAGCGGGACGGTGTGGTCGCCCTCGGGGACCTCGTCGCGGAACGACCGGTAGAGGCGCTTCGGTTCGAGGAACAACACCGGGTCGGGGTCCCGGATCGCACTGAGGAGTAGGCCCTTCGTGTCCGCGGGCGTGCTCGGGATGACGACCTGGAGGCCCGGGATATGTGCGTACACGGATTCCAGGCTCTCGGAATGGTGTTCGAGTGCACGCACGCCGCCGCCGTAGGGCGCGCGCATCACCATCGGTGCGGTCAGTTCACCGCGCGTCCGCCAGCGGATGCGGCTCGCCATCGAGACCAGCTGGTTGAACGTCGGCGGGATGAACCCAGAGAACTGGATCTCCGCGACCGGCCGGTAGCCGCGCATCGCCAGGCCGACGGCCGACCCGGCGATGGCGATTTCCGTGATCGGCGTGTCCAGGACGCGCTCGTTCCCGTACTCGTCCATGAGTCCCTCGGTGGTGCGGAAGACGCCGCCCTGCTGGGCGACGTCTTCGCCGTAGACGACGACGTCGTCGTCGTTGGCCATCGCAGTGTGCAAGGCGTCGTTGACCGCTTCGACGAGAGTTGCGTTCATCGACTGATTACCCCTTGGGCCGGTGTTCAATGTGGTCGTACGCGTCCGGGCGTTCCTCGAGGAACGCCTGGAACTCCTCGAGCTGGCGCTCTAGCTCCAGCGGGAGGTCGTCGTAGAGATACTCGAACATCTCCTCGACGCCACCGGACTCGTAGGCGTCAGCGGCCTCCTTGGCCTGATCGAACTGGTCGTTCGCTTCCTCGCGCATCGTCTCCGGGTCGATGTCGTCCCAGACCCCGTGCTGTTCGAGGAACGACTCGAATCGACCGACGGGCTCGCGCTCCTCCCACCATTCGACCTCGTCGCGGTCGCGGTACAGCGAGGGATCGTCGTTCGTCGTGTGGGCGTCGAGCCGGTACGTGACGGCTTCGACAATGGTCGGATTCCCGGCGGCGACGTTGCTCCGCGCCGTCCGCACGGCGTCGTAGATCGCGAGGACATCGTTGCCGTCGACGCGGATGCCGTCGATTCCCCACGCGATTCCCTTCTGGGCGACCGTCTTCGCGCCCGTCTGTTGCTCGAACGACGCCGAGATGGAGTAGCCGTTGTTCGGACAGTAAAGCAGCGCCGGTGCGTCCACGACGCTTCCGAAGTTCACGCCCGCCTGGTACTCGCCGGTGCTGGGATGGCCGTCGCCGTGATAGAGCGCCGCGATTGCGTCGTCGTCGTCGAGACGCATCCCCCACGCGAACCCGACGCCGACGGGGATGTGTGTCCCGATCGCGATCGCTGGCGGGAACACGTTGTTCGCCGCCTGCTTGTTCGCGTCCTCGACGCCGCGCCAGTAGAGGAGGAGGTCGCGGAGCGGCATCCCCTGGATGAGTTCAGCCGCGCCCTCGCGGCCGTACGGGAACAGCCAGTCCTCGTCCTCCAGCGCGTACGCACAGCCGACGACGCTCGCTTCCTGGCCGCGGGCAGACGCGTACGTCCCCATCTCGCCACGTCGCTGGAGCTTCACCATCCGGTCGTCGACGACCTGCTGGAGCACCATCCAGCGATACAGGTCGACGAGTTCCTCGTCGGCGATCGCCAGGACTTGCTCGGGGTCGTAGTTGCCGTCCTCGTCCACGATCTGGTATCGCGGTGGCGTCTGTTCCGGTTCGCTCAGCGTGCACTCGACGAGAGACCCATTCGCCGGACCGAGGTACGGTGGTCGCTCGTCGAATTTACTCACTGTCGACACCCATTATCACCTGAACACACTCCGAGTATCCTCTTGAGGGTTTGGGTCTGCCCATCACGGACCGCCCGTGACGGGTCGGCAGCGTCGCTCCGCCGGCAGTCGGTGTCGAACAACTCCGTGAATACGCTTTACTACCCCCGGTCAGTACGAGTAGTCGTATGACAGAGCTGTACTACGAGGACCTCTCGGTCGGCGAGACGCACGAGGCGGGCCCACGGACCGTGACCGAAGACGAGATTCTCGAATTCGCCAAGAAGCACGACCCGCAGTCGTTCCACGTCGACCGCGAAGCGGCCGAGGCGAGCATGTTCGGCGGGCTCACCGCGAGCGGCTGGTATACCGCCGCGATCGTGATGCGACTCCTCGTCGACGGGTTCTTCGAGGACGTCGCCGTCGGTGGCGCGCTGGGCGTCGACGAACTCCGCTGGCGAAAACCACTCTATGCGGGCGACGAACTGAGCATCTCCACCACCGTCGTCGACAAGGAGACGTGGGACGAGGACCGCGGCAAGGTCAGGTTCGAACTTGAGGCGACCAACCAGGACGGCGTCACCGTCCACACGCGCACGGATATCGTCCTCATCTTCCGCGCGAACTGACCCAGGCCAGTCGCGTTCGTCCGACTGACCGGTTCAGTCACGTCCGCTAGCGCGATCGGCCTGCATCCTTATCCTGATACCACGTGTAGAGGTGGAGCATGACGCGCGAACTTCACCCGCAGGCCAGGGCGTCCTCGAGGAGATCGGTGCGAAGGGGTCCCGCCGAAGCGAGCGCTGGACCCGCCGGCGGCCCGAGACGACCTCGACGAACTGCTCGCCGACCACAGCGGGCCGATTCCGCTGGAGTCGGTCCGCGACACCGCCATCCCGGGGCCCGCGGACCCGATACCGATCCGCATCTACCGGCCGAGCGGCGACCGACCGCTGCCGGTGCTCGTGTACTATCACGGCGGCGCGTGGGTCCGTTCAAGCCGTCACTCCGCCCGTTCCTGTTCACGCTCCCTGAGCTTGGCCCGCACGATCTTCCCGGTTTCCGTGCTCGGTACCTCGTCCACGTACTCGATCTTGCGCGGATACTTGTATGGCGCGATGCGGTCTTTGACGTGGTCCTGTAGCGACTCGGTGAGTTCGTCGCTGGGGTCGTGGCCGTCCGCGAGTACGACGAACGCCTTCACGATCTTCCCTCGCGTCTCGTCGGGGCTCCCGACTACCGCGCTCTGATGGACCGCATCGCGCTCCTGCAGGACGTCCTCGACCTCCGGACCCGGCACGTTGTAGCCGCTCGTGATGATGAGGTCGCCGCGACGCGACTTGTACTCGAACCGGCCGTCCTCGCGATGCAC
>Ga0136562_100353_pt1 | contig 17489 bp, 16 predicted proteins | sample AntCluMetagen312_FD_104784 | JGI IMG/M metagenome (GOLD analysis project Ga0136562, IMG submission 104784) | Saline lake microbial communities from Club lake, Antarctica - Metagenome #312 | ecosystem: Environmental > Aquatic > Non-marine Saline and Alkaline > Saline | place: Antarctica: Club lake...
CCCATTGGTTTGTTGAGGTCGTATTGGGGTAATAAACGCTGTGGGACACCGAGGGTGCCATCCGTATCAGAGAACACCATGAAAGATTGGGTATGCATTTTCTCAGTGAGCGGTAGACTTTCTCGTTCTGTATTGGAGAACGCGGTCAAAAAGCATGTTTCAGTATTTGAATAGGAAGGGCAAATGTCCAATTGTCAGATATTTTTCCAGGTCTCGCAACAAGATAGATAGGGTACCTCAGGGTTGTTAAGCAGCCGTTCCCTAACACGGTCCATAAGCCGGCGGTAATGATAAGTCCGTCCAAGCGACCCGTCAGCACTGTTTTGAGAAGGAGAATGGGCCCGTCTCTCAGAGAAGCATGTCTCGAATTTCGATGAAGCGCTGGTGGCCGATACGGCGCTTGAGGAACTGCATCAGTTCCCATCGCCCACTTGTCTTCAGGAAATATGCCGGAGACCCCTGAAGTATTTTCATCAACTCCTCAGTCCCGGTATCGTGCCAGATGTTCCAGCGTCCAATCCTAGACGGAAGGGTTCCATCCCCGAGCCGGCGTGGATCCGAGGTGAAGACGAACTCATAACCTATGTCGCTGGCGGCTGCGATAACCGACTTGTCGTGTGCCCCGCGCGGGATCGAGACCGACCGACAGGTGCCAAGCCGCGATTCGATGGTACTCTTCGAGGCGGCAAGTTCGTGCCGTCGCCGTTCCGGATCAGCGGTCAGCAAATTGGCGTGGCTCACCGTGTGGCTGCCGACGACGTGGCCGGCATCGCTGAGTGCCTCAACTTGGTCCCATTCAAGATAGCCCGTCTTACCGATGCGGTCCGTGATGATGAAGAAGTGGCCTTTGAAGCCGTATTTCTCCAGCAACGTCGCTGCCGTTGTTGCGGTTCGCCCGCCGTCGTCGAATGTAAAGTAGACGGACCGCCGTTCCGGTTCGTCACCAACGAGCCTAGGGGTGAAATCGGACTCGTCAATGAGACGGAGATGCGCTTCGAATGCCGCAGGCGACAGTTTGTATCGCCAGGACCCTTCGGTAACAACGCCGGAGGTGTCGGTCGCCTCGCGCGAAACGACATCGTGATAGAGGAGTGCGACGCTAGTGCTTCCATTCCAGTTCCAGGGTAACACGCTCATTGATTCGACGAGTTCCATTGGTCAATCTCGAACCGACGAACGCGGCGCTTCCACGTCGTCCACGCGCTTAGCTTCGGCATGCCCCAGAGCGCTGAATTTCTACCTCGGGTTTCGATTGGTTCAACCTCGCCCTCGGCGACGGCATCTAACGTCCCGACTATCTCCTCTACGTTGTCTGCGACGACCTTCTGCTGGATGTACGCGTGCTCGTCGTTACATGGGTCGAACGTCGTTCCGTCTTGTGCGAGGATATCACCCGTATCGATCCCCTCGTCGATACGGATGAGTGAGTATCCAACCCGATCGTCGTCGCCGTTCGCAAGAGCCCAGAAACAGCCGTGCTGGTTGCGGTACTCCGGACAGATACCTGGATGAATGACGAATGTGCCATGTGTCGGACTACTGAATACCGCTTCGGAGAGCAGGACCTTGCATCGAGCCACCATCATTTCCGGCTCCAGGTCGGCGAGGATGGCCGTCATCTCGTCGCCATTCGGATCCTGGACTCTGTACTTCGGAACGGATGGATCGGCGTATTGTTCGACGAATTCGTCGACGAGCGCGTCTAGCTTCGGCGTCTCCTTCTCCTTGAGTCGTAACCGATAGAAGACCCTGTACGCGAGCGAATCCAGCAACCCGATTGCGCCACTTCGGCGGTATTCGTGTCGGAGTGTATCGAGTCTCCTAGTGGCGTCGGGCTCAATGACGATTTCCGCCTTTAGATCGGTCGATGCGGCCAGCACGCGGCCGAGCACCTCCTCGTCGAAGGTCGCTCCCCGATGACGGAGCAAGACCGTGTCTGGATTCGCCATTTGATATCAGTAACGGAACGGCGCACTTATCAGCTAGGGTAGTGGCCGAGACGATAGCTACTCGGCAGAAGACACTGGCGACCGAGGTGGCCGTTCTCGGCACGTCCAAACCCGTAAAGCCGCGGCCTGTGGACCACCGATTCTGAAGTCACTCGAACAGTTCCTCCACGAGGATTGTTCCGAACTGCTCTGCCGCTGCACTGAACGTTAGTTCCGCGGCCGTCTCGATGCCGGCCTCCGCGAGGCGTGATCGCAGACCCGGGTCCTGGCTGAGTCGCTCGACCTGCTCGACCACGTTCTCAACTGTCCGTGGTTCGACGAGCAGGCCGTTCTCGCCGTGTTTTATCAGGTCCGGAAGCCCACCGACAGCGGTCGTGACGACGGGGAGACCTCTTGCCATCGCTTCACCGACGACTCTAGGAAGCCCCTCAGTGTGTGACGTAAGGACAAACGCGTCCGCCGAATCAAAGTGGTGCCACAGCTCCGGTCCTTTCGGCACGAATCCATGGAACTGGACCGAGTCCACGAGTCCGAGTTCGGTCACCAAATCCTGCAGGTACTGCTCCGCAGGCCCCGACCCGACGATATGAAGTCGCAACGATTCGTCAGTCTCACGTAACCGTTCGAACGCCCGGACTAAATCGTTGACTCCCTTCTCGTCCGAGAGTCGCCCTACATAGAGGATGTCGGTCAGCGACTCTGCCACGTCCGGCTGCTCGAGCACGATGTCTCCTGGGATCAGTGGTCGGAAAGGGGTGACATCTTGCGGGTCGTACCCGTAGTCGGCGATGGTTTCCCGAAGGTCACCTATCGTCAGTAGTGCCACGTCGTCGTTTGTCGCTAGGCGGCTGAACAGCCAGTCGTATGTCCGGATCGGTCCGCCCAGTAGCACCTTCTTCAAAGGACTTCCGTCTGTGATGCGTGCGAGCGTCTGTCGCTTGTCCCCTCGCATGACGAAAAAGTGCGGCGCTGACCCGGCGTAATACGTTTGTAGCACCGTGACGGCTCCCAACGTACTGGGCACGACAGTCCCGACTAGATCGGCCTCCACAAACTCAGGCGACCGGATGGCACGAACGAGACCTGGCAGTACGTTATGGATCGACGTGAGCAGGTCCATCGGCCCGTGGTAGTGGGGCAAGTGGACGATTTCGACGTTGTCCGGGAGATCGAGAACTGTTTCCCCCGATCCGTCGTCGACAGGGAGACACACCGATACTGTTCGGAAGAGTCTGCTGGCTTCGAACAGGAAGTCGATGAAGTTCATGTAGTCGGAACTATACTCGCCCCTCACCTCGTCATAGTAGATGGGCTGGTTAACGAACAGGGCGACGTCAAGTGTTCCAAGTGATTCCTCCGGATTCATGATTTATTTAGAAGACAGACAGTTCCCACGACGCCACCTCGTTTGGTATTGATGCATCACTCGTTTCACTCGTTTGATTGGGCATTGGCTCTGAACGCAAACTCGTAGACGTGTCTTCGGACGGCGTTCGGCAGAAGGCGGACCGGGAATCGGGTGGCAAGATTCACACAAGCCCGGGGTGCCGAGACGAATCCCATTCGCCAGAAGTCCCACTGTTGGCGCAGCTCCTCACGGGCGTACTCCCAGCCACCCCGTCTCTCGTACATCTCTGGCCCAGTCCGGGCCTTCACAAGCACCTCGGGGATGTTAGCAATCCGCGCCCCGTCGACGATCATCCGCGCCCAAAGGTCGTAGTCCTCCATCCGATCGACCTCGCGGTAATTCCCGGCAGATAGGATGGCTTTACGCCTCGCCATCACCGTACTTTGGGAAAGTGGCGACCGCCGCGTCGCAAGCGATTCGAGCGCTTCATGGTCGGTTGGCAACGATCGGATCCCGATCTCTTCGCCGGTGTCCGGGTCGAACTCGAGCAAGAAGGTCCCGACCACGTCAATCTCGTCGTTGACTTCTAGGAACTCGACCTGCCGCTCAAGCCGGGTGGGAAGACAAATATCGTCGGCATCCATCATAGCGACGTACTCTCCGTCGCTTCGCTTGACTCCATGGCGACGGGCCATGGACCGACCGCGGTTCTCAGCCAGCGGTTCGATGGTGACGAACGAGTATTCGTCTACGTACTCCTCGATCACCGTGGCGTTGGTATCCGGTACCGGCCCGTCACGGATCACGAGGAATTCGTCGGGTGGCCGTCGCTGCTCGACGACGCTTTTGATTGCCTGGGACAGATCCGACGGGTCGTCTCCTCCGTAGGTAGGAAGAACCACAGAAACAGTACTCATCAGTCCGGTCTATGTCTCCATATGGACTGCTACGTGTCTAGGTATAAGTCCTTCTCGGTATTGTCGATTAGCCAAGCTTCCGGCGTAGTCCCACTTTGGAGATATTAAACCAATTCGGCCGACTGAATGTCGCTGTGATGATTAAATTCGGGAATTCCTGCGACCATTTACCCTGTCTAGTCGAAAAAGAGGGATTAGATAGTGCTACGGTGGTGAACTCGGGAGATGATGTAGGAGCGAAATACAGAATTCTCGCGGGCAGGGATGTTATCCTGTTCACGTTGCCGGGAGTCTACACAGAGAGCGGCATTGTGCTCCCCGATCATGTTACTATCCAGCCGGATGTAATCATCGGCACCCGAATTGATGGCACTATGGCAAACACTGCCTTCCGGAGATCGTGGGTTCCAGACGGACCTTCGTACTTCTTGGACACCGCAGCCCATATTGAGAGGATGCACCTCCGATCACGAGTTAACTCTGTTACTCAGAGGATTAATGGCTTAGCGACCCCGACCGGAGCAATTCATTGCGAAATCAACCTCGCAAACAACCCCGATATTACAATATCTTGCGGTGAGTGTGTACCTTCACCGGCGTTACGTTCCCCAACCATTCAGTAGATCCCTATCAAGCGACATTCAAAATCACCGGCTGGTGCGCAACATCCAACTATCGGGGGGAGCTTTAACAAGGCGTTTTCCTGTAATCGTATCTGGATACACTGACCAATATGGTTATCTGGACGAATAACAACGGGGAAATATGCGAAGCAAAATTCGTGATTCCCTCCTTATAAGTACTCCAGCTATATGGTTTATCCCGCTACTTGACTCACTCATTCCGATTTATTTTCACCGACCTCGAGAGATTGCAGGCTATTTTGCCTCATTAGCTTTTGTTCGGGAACCGATACAATCGTTCTTCTATCTAACACCAGCAGAAAGCTATGCATCGCTCCACTTCCATAGCATTCTTTCGGCCCCGCTGATTGCGGTTGGATATCACGAAGGCGGTCGGTTCATCAGCCTTATCGCGGTAGTTGCAACCGCCATCATCCTCTATTTGCTGGCGCATGATTTAACGAACAGCCAATTCGTGGGGATCGTCGCGGGCGGTACACTGTGGTCCATCCCATTCATGCAACGATTTGCATACACGTTTCAGCCAGAAACATTGAGTATTGCACTCACCACAGGTGTCGTCTATGCGTCATATCGACAGGTGAGGGATGAACCAACTTGGGCATGGCCCGCGTCGCTACTCCTACTCATTCTGGCGATTGCTACCCATCGGTGGGAAGCTTTGATAATTGCCCCCGTTATAGTGTTGTATCTCAAAGCCCGAGACTATCAACGGGCGGTTATCACGGCTACTGTTGCCATCGTGATGGTCGGCATTGTTGGTCTGATTGTAAATTTGCAACCATCGAACCCGAGCCAGTTGATGGGGTACGCGATCCACAACCAAGACCCATTGTTTTTCCAGATAGATTGGTGGTTCGCTCACCTCCCACATCCTGACAAACCATTGACAACATTTCATGTAATTGTCACGGCGTTACTGCCCGTTACATTCATTGCCTCCCTGGTATGGGGTGTCAAGTTCATTCGAACATATGACACGACCGCTGGGCTCTTATTCAGTTGGCACGCTTCTGCGATGACAATTCCGTTTCTGTTCCCCGGTGGTTTTCCTGCTCACGAATACTATCTATGGGCCACAGTTGCACCACTTTCACTATCGATCGCCATCTGTATCGGCCGAACGTCTAGGGCAATCCCGGTTTCCCTACCCTTCAATGCACAGGAGATGACTTTATTTATTGTTCTCATATCAGCAGGCCTGACAGGGACACAGGTGATGGCCAACGAATACGGTTCCTTAGACCGAGATACGCCTCCGCGTGCATTCATGAATGGCTTACATGAGTACGAATCATTTGGCGCTGGAGAACGGGTTTCGCGGTATCAATCTGAGTCACTGTCTATTGCATTCATAGGTGAAGAATTTCGAGATCACACTTCCGACAACTATGCGCATGACCATGGCCGAGTTTTAGTTTATAGTGATGTTCTAGTTCGTGAGCGGGCCCCAGGACAGCCTAATGGCAGAGTGGTTTATGTGGACAATGTAACGAATGTCGGTGGTTGCACAATGTACGTTAAACGTGTTGGCAGGGAATTAATTACGGATCGATGTGCAGAATTAAATCATAGTGGATAGTACGGCCGTTCAGTACTAGATGTAGTAACCGACTGGTTCTCTGAGGAAGTCGCAAAATTTTCCGTCGTTCTTTTTGTTGACCATGAAGCCACAACAAAGATGCTATCCGGGGAATCACCCCACGAATCGTATCGTTGCGTTCCGTGTCAAACGTGAATATAATGTCGATTAACTCTAACCCATCGTCGATACCGTCCGTAGATAAGAAACCCATGCCCACATCCATTTGCGCCCTCAAGCAGGCGGGCTCGCCGATTTCAAACCTATTGGCGATGGACGCTATGGTTTGCTGAAGCGGTAGGCCGGTCAGCTAGCTTATGTCTGGATTCGCCTCCGCCATGAGGCGTCGAATCGTCGCGACCTGGGATTCGTTCGTGAATGAACGTGACCATACTTTCGTACTGCTCGACAGGGTTTATTATTGCTCCTCATCGGATCCAAGTTGACACAGTGCATAATCAGACCCCGATATTACCGGGTTCGTAGACAGGACCGTCCCTTGAGGTCAAGCAGTGTCGAGACATTTCCGAAGTTTGTCGCAACGAGCGGATATCCGCCCACCAAATGTTCCGGTATGTTTTTCGGAGAGCCTTGATACTTGAAGAAAGAAATAGACTCGGCAGGGTCGTAAACATCGTACACCTCGTCGTGGTTCACGTAACCAGTAAATACGACCCGCTCGCTGACGGCCAGTTCGTCAGCTCGCTGTTCCAACGCCTCGAAGTACGGTCCGTCGCCAACGACTTCTAGCCTGGATTGGCGCAAGTTGGGCTCAAGTTCGACCAGCGGAGCAAGCAGGTCATCAAACTGCTTGTACTCTATAAGACGACCGAGGTACAACAGTTGAAATGGCTCGTCAGATCTGAGATATGACTGGATGCCGTGATCTTCAATATCGTCATCACGGAGCAATAAGGGAACGAATGACTCAGTGTTCGTCGCTCGTCCTTCAGATTCCTCCTTCAGGTCGTCCCCCGCGGTAAGGACCGCGCTCCCGACATGAATGGGATTAATCTCTCAGTCAAAATATACCATCCAATTCAGTCCAAACAACCGCTGGACACCGTCATGCCGTCCGAATATCTCGATTTGGACATTCCCTTGGAGATACAGTCTGGTCAGTACGTAAAACGTTAACGTGACGAGCCACGGACGGACCCCGCTTCTCCTCCAGCGATTCAATCTTGATGATCACATAACTTTTGGTGCACTCATCAATTATCGCAGTGTTGGCATCCGAGATCGGAACGTCCCGTACGAAGATGAGTTCATCCGGTGGCTGAGTCTGGTCGCCGATGCTCTCGATGGCCCGGGCCATCTCGGACGGATCATCTCCACCGTAGATAGGGAGTACCACGGAAACTGTGTCCATCGGTTCGGTTTGATTCCTCGTATTGAAGGCCCCGTGTCGGGGTTTAAGTCCGTCCCGGTATTGCCCATTTCTCGTTTCTTTCGGATTCTTCCCAGTGGTGTCGGGCGATGTCCGTACGAGCAGCTTACCGTAGACGGCTAATTTCTGATTCTCATTAAGTAGCTGACACTCTCGCCAGAAAGGATTCTAAGATCCAAAAAATAAAGCTCAAGTAGTGGTCCGTCTATGGACGATTTGTTCGCACAAAGTCAGTCCGCTTAATCAGGCGGAAATGTAGGTAACACTCAACTCGTCACCCGAGAGCACTAATCGTCTCTGGCAGGTACGAACGCAAGCATATCCATGAAGGACCTTATTCAAACCACGAAGACAGCATTACACAATCTCGGTCGACAGAGTTACATCGCTTATCACGATTACTTCTCCGTCTACCAGAAGTTCATTGCTGAACACGAAGCGATACATGCGACTGACCTATCGGAGTGTCGCGTCCTGGACTTCGGTTGTGGATACCACTACCCGACCGTATCGCTACTCGCCAATCGAACTGCCGATGTCCGGGGACTTGACATAATCGACGTCTTCTACAACGACCCGCTCACGCGGCAGTTAAAACAGACTGGTCTGGCACGAGGTGCCTTCCGGTACCTCAGCAATAATATCTACTACCGCTATTTGGATTGGTTCGCGTACGAGGAATTAGATCAACGGTACGTACGGCCCGATACGTACGGCGGTGAGACGTTCCCCTACGACGACGATTCCTTCGACGTGTTCTGCTCGAACGGGACATTCCATCTTATAGATAATTATTGTGATATAATACAAGAGATCGCGCGTACCGTCGCCCCCGGCGGATACGTTAATGTCAACTTCAGAAACGAGTCGTCGCTCTACGGATACAACACCCCGAGCTGCGCCCATCCGGCCTTCGACGGTGGCGCGCCTCGTCCTTGGGCTCATCTCCGTGACTGGGACCCCTCGGACCTCGGTCTGTTCGGACCAGAAGATTACGAAACCATCTTCGAGACGTTCGCGGCCGAGTTCGACGAGGTGCACGTGTATCTCTCGGACAGGAGCAACCACCTCGTTAAGTACGACGCCGAGATGACGCTCCCGACAGAACATAGTGACCTATTCATCTGGGAGGACGATGCGGAAGTGACCGAGACGGTTCGAGCGGAGACCTGCATCGATTCAAAAGCGTTCCTCCAGGGCCGGAGTTTCAAAGTCATCGCGATCGCCTGAATCGATCCGTGCTCGACTCTCGAGAGGTTTGCGCCCTCATCGGTTTCCTAGCCCCTATTTTTACGCCTTTCCGATCTGTCTGATCGTCGCAAACCGAAACCGAGGTGATTCAGCAACGGCGCCGACGAATGTCTCCAAGGCCGCTAGACTCCCATCGTCGAGGGCGAACTCGTGGTCGTGGAATAGTAGCACAATCGGAGCACCCGACGTCAACCCCCAGAGGGTAAAGAGCAGCAACAACAGTCGGTTCAGTGGTTTCATTGGAGCAACGCGATTGTATATTCCCGTCAACGACCGACCGAGCGAAAGCGTCTCCAGCGGGATAAGCCCAGAAACCGGGACCTCAGTCAGGTCGAGATTGCCGGCGGTCACGTGGGAATTACGCGACGGGACATAGGGTCTGTTTCCAGCGTCACCTCGATGGTCGACGACGACGTCGTCCGGGAGCTCCCGGTAGTGCCCAGAAAGGACAGAGCTGTCGGCGTCGTACTCGAGATCTTCGAGGATCTGTAGCGTCGTCGCGTCCGCACAGAGGTTCCCTCCACGAAAAGACGTAGCGGTGTACCCATGATCGCGGAGCGATTCGGTTGCGGCCGTCAGCAGGTCCCGCTGGATTTCGGGATCCATGGTGAACGTTCCGTCAACGTCTCTGAAGTGAATGTGCGTGGCAATTTCGCCTACCGACACGAGTTGCTCGACAACGTTGGGAAAGTCCTCGACTACTCGACCGGTGTAGTCGGTAAAGCGGTTTGTGTAGTCGTGTTTCAGAAACCAGGTCCCAACGGCGTCATGGCGTTCGAACGTCGTAGCGATCCGGGGCATCACCTCACGAATCGTCTCGTCGCGCTCCACGTCGAACGTGAGTGCGACATCGATCGGTTCCATTCCACCGCTCATACCTGACCTGTCGATAAGTATCCTTTGCCACGTCCCGTTTACACCCTCAAGCCGCCGTGATCCCCACCGTTGCACTTTTCGTTGACAAGTTGCCCGAGCCGTGAACCGGCGTACGGTATAGCTATCCCAGTCCGGGGTACATTTCGGCGAGGAGACGGCGGATCGCTGCAACCTGCGATTCTGTAGTAAACGTCCTTGCACGTTCGATCCCGGCGTTTGATAGCGTCAGCCATCGCTCCTCGTCGGTCCCGAGGCGGCGCAACGCCGCGGTCAGGCACGCCACGTCGCCGGGTTCGTAGACGAGACCGGCGTCGCCGTCCAGAAGCGTCGGGACGTTACCGACGGCCGTGGCGAGGATGGGGCAACCGCGAGCCATCGCTTCGGGAATGGTCTTCGGCGAGCCCTCGGTACGCGAGGGGAGGACGTAGACGTCGGCCCTGTCGTAGGCGTCGTAGACCTCGTCGTGGTCCACGTGACCTACAAACGTAACCCGGTCTTCGACACCCAGTGACTGGGCTCTCCGTTCCAGTGACTCGCGGTACGGTCCCTCGCCGACGACTTCTAGCTCGTACCGTCGCGAACAGCACTCAAGCTCGGTGAGTGCGTCCAGCAGGTCGTCGACTCGCTTGTACTCGACGAGTCGACCGAGATACAACAGCCGAAGTGCCTCGTTCGGCCCAGGATACGTTCGGGAACCGGGATCGACGATTTCCTCGGCGTCGATCAAGGATGGGACGATCGACTCGATGCTCCCTGCTAATTCCTCGTACTCCCGCTTCAGTTCGTCTCCCGCGGTCAGGATCGCGTTGTCGCGTACGACAGCGTCGACGGCCCAGTCGAGATAGCGGACCCAGACGTCTGCGACCAACCGTTGAATCCCCGCGTGCCCACTGACCGTCTCGTTCTCGACGCGCCCTCTGAGATAAACAAGAACCGGAACGTCGAACGCAGATGCGACCGCGTACACCGTTTGACCGAAGACATTCGTGGTCGGCACGACGACGAAGTCCCAGGTTCGATGGTAGTCGCGAAACGTGGACCACACGTCGAACAGGAGTACGGGAAGTTCTACCGAGCGGAGCGTCCATGGATTCCACCACTGTCGTAACTCGACGACGTTCAGATCGGCCGGCACGTCGACCTTGCCCTGTTGACCGTCGTGGACGGTGGGTGAACACAGATCTATCCCTGCGAAGTGCTCGGCCCAGCCCTGGTACAAATTTACGACCGACCCGTCGGTTGTGTACTTTCGGTCCTCCCAGTACAACGTGTTCGTGTTAAAAATTCCGACACGCAGTGTTTCGGTCATCTGAAGCCCGATTCAGATGTATCCCATGTCTTCGAGCCACGCCTCCATCTCCTCCTGTTCACCTTCGTCCAGAAGTTCGGATTGCGACCCGCCAGCGTAGTTCTGTACCTCCACGTCCGCCTCGCCGTCCTTGCAGATCGCGGAAACCACGGAACCGGTCATTGTGTCGGCGATGGGAAGCCCGAGGAGGTGGAGAATTGTCGGTGCGACGTCCGTGATATCTGCTTCGAGACCTTCAGCCGATTCGAGGTCGGGTCCCGTTCCGAATATCACACCGTCGCGGGCATACACGTGACGGCCGCGACCGGATCGCTGGTTTGGCGGTATCCGCTCGAAGACGGTATTCGAAAACCCCGGCGCGATGGTGACGTGTTCCGACGCCTCAAACAGGAGGTCCGGGACGTCGTCGAAGTATGGACCGTCGTCGTAGAGGTCCTCCTTGTGGTGGACCGCCTTCATGACTGGGCGTCCATCGTCGTCCATCAACGACTCTAGTGTCGACTGTAACTCGTTGGCAATCTGGCGCTTGCCGCGTTCCGCACGAATTTCGATACTACAATTGGTCGCCAGTTGTGCCGTAGAGCTTGCGCTGATTCCCGGGATTTGTAGGTGGGGCTTGTTTATCCCGACGCTACTCCCGTTTTCTTCGGTGTCCGCTTCACTCCCCGACTCCCCCTGTTGCAGCCTGTACAGGATCTTCATCAGGAGATCCTTGTTCACGTACCGTTGGGCCAGTTCTTGTCCGACGCCGAGTATTCGAGCACCGGCGCGCCCACCGGGAACGCTGAGGTATCCCTGCTGCCGAATCCACTCGTTTGCGTAGAAAATAGTCGACGGCGGCCCCTCAAATCCGTGATCGCTCAAAAAGATCACGTTACCGTCAAATCCCTCGAGGAACTCACCTATCCGCTCGTCTAACACTTCGTAAAATGCCAAAATGTCTTTCTCGTTGTTCCAGAGTCTATGTTGGAGAAAATCGGTCTCCCCGACCCAGTACATCAGGAAGTCATGGTCTTCTTCCGTAGCCAATTCGCGAAAGGTCCTGAACCGGTGTTCGAAAATGTCGACCGCATGTTGGAGCACCTCGTCGTTGTGTTCGTACGGCGGTACGAGTTCCTTGTGCATCCGGTCGTCCTTCTCTTGACAGCGGAATCCAGTGACTTCGTCTTTCAGTTCCGGTGGGTGAGCGTACTCGGACTCCTCCCCGGGCATCGGATCACCGCTCAACATCACACCGTTGATAGCATCTGGTGGAAAAGTCGTCCGGACGTTCACGATACATGAAGACCGATCGTGGGCGTCGAGGACAGTCCAGATTTTCGGGACCGTCACGTCGCGGAGCGAAATAGTCCTCCCGTCGGGTTTTTGAAATCCGAACAATCCCAACGTCGCCGGGTCAGAACCAGTGTAGAGGCTCTGAACGGCCGGACTCGTATTCGCTGGAATCGTACTTTTGAGAGTCCCGGAGAAACCTTCCTCGCGAACATGGGCTAAAGTAGGTAGTCGGCCTGCGTCGAGCCAGTTGTCGAGAAGGTCCCACGTTGCGCCATCGAGACCGATCAACGCGGTTTTAGTCATACCGTACCGTATTTGGGGTTACTATTTCAGACTTTCCTGTCGGAGGCAGTGCCGAAGGGGTAACGACACTCTTATCTTTCTGATAACGTGTGTCTATCAATGAATGGTTCTATCTCTCGGACTCTTTCTCGGCATCTCATTCGTTCTCATTGCTGGAGCGCTTGTATACGATTCGTCGGGGTATTTTGGCTTCGCCTCACCCGTCGGCATATTTTACCTTCTATTTGTCCTATTTATTTACGTCGGCACAATACTTTTGAAAATCGGAATTACTCTCTCTTATGCAGAGTCTGTCCCTACGTATCCGCTTCTTCTCGGTATTGCGATCTTTGTCTTCGCGCTCGGAGCCTACACAACGAAGACGATCTTAGACTTCGATTCGTTTGAAGAAACGTATACCTATGCCAATCGGTCCGTGAAGTCTGACATCGGGACCAACGTCTACCTTTTCGTGGTCATCGCAAGTATGGTCTTAGCCTTCTGGGTTACGCTGGTGTATGCGCAGAACGGGTCGCCATTGCTGTCGGACATCTCCTATCGGTCCTGGGCTGCATCGATGTCTTGGGGAATGGTTGCTATCACGCTCCTTCTTCCATTTTCGAGCCTGTTGCTGTTGAGTTACGGTTATGCGAAACAGAATACACTATTCTGGAGATGTGGCATAATCGCACTCGGCCTTTCACTGTTGTTTATGCTTCTCACGTCGCGCCGGTATCCGGTATTGGATTTTGGCATCTGGGCCGTCTGCCTGTATACGTATCTCAGATTCAAGGAGTACGTAGATATGGCCAGAATTCTCGTCTACGGGGCCGCGCTTGCTGTTCCGTTTTTCGTGGGCGTTCAATTAGTGCGACATCCTGAACCCGGAGCCATAGAAAACGTCCTCATCGCGGCTGGGCGGTACATGAGAAACCGGATATTGTTGTCGGAGGCGACCGGCGTGAACTATATCTTCGCGACTTTCCCACAAGAGCACGACTTTTTCGGCGGCGCGCTCTTTGTGGACCAGGCGATTTCTATCCTCCCCGGGTTTGGCCACGATGTCTCGTTCGGCTCGACGCTTTTTGATGCGGTGTTTGCCGGTGAAGGCGGGTATATGCCACCAACTTTCATTGGGGAGATGTACGCTGACTTCGGACTGATCGGCTACGTGGGTCTTTTCACCTGGGGGGGTATTCTCCAGACAATTTTTGTCGTATTCGTTCGGATACGGAAGACCCCACTGACAGTAGTCCTGTTCGCGATCACGTCTGGACTGCTTGGACGGAGTCTCATCCAGGGATTCCTCAGTCCCACTAACCAGATCAAATACATCGTTCTCTTCGTCCTTCCCCTCGTATTACTCTCAGTCACCGTTCCAGAACTGCGGTTTGTAGTTTCGAAGCGAAAACAGTAAGCAATCGTTCTGGGTAAACACAGCAAACCTCCATGGGAGAGGACCCAAATTCGTCAAGCGAGCCCATCAACACGTCACTGAAGAATATTCTGACGGGTGCAGTGGTCTCGTTCCTCGGTTTTGCTATTATGCGGGGTGCCGGACTAGGAGAGAAGGTCCTGATCGCCCGGTTTTTCGATCCCAGTAGATACGGACAAGTCGTTCTCGTCGTCTCCCTGTTGAGTCTCGCGACGATGCTCGCTTCGCTCGGGCTCCGAACGGGTATCGTTCGATACCTCCCACGGTACGAGTCTAAACACAACCAGGGAGGAATTGTCAGTACCTCACTGAAACTGGCAGGAGTCGCCAGCATCGTGCTATCCGTTTTGGTGTTCCTCCTGGCCGAGTGGGTATCTACGATAGTGTTCAACGACCCGTCGTTAACGGGGCTTCTCCAGGTCATCGCGTTCGGCATCCCTTTGGCCGTATTCGGTCAACTCAGTGCGTCAGTTGCTCGGGGGATGAAAGACGCTCGCTCAAAAAACCTCATAGAAAATATCTGTTTTCCAATAACGAGAGTCTCTCTCATCGGCGTCGTCCTCCTCATCAGTTTGGAAACGGCGGGTATCGCAGGGGCATACGTCGGTGGCTATGCCGTCATGGCATTGCTTGGAGCCGGCTACCTGTATACTGTCTTCGGAGCATCATTTGGTCCTGATTTCGAGGGCTCTCGATTACTTCGTTTCTCTTTACCCCTCTTGTTTGCCAACGGCATGTCTTTTATCAGCAGCACTCTCGACACTATTTTGATTGGGGCCTTCCTCTCGTCCCAGGCGGTCGGGATCTACGGGGCAGCCTATCCGCTGGCCAGACTTTCATTCCTTGCACCGGGTCTCCTCGGCGTTATCTTCACTCCGGTGATATCTGAACTTCATTCTAGTGGACAGTTAGCGAAAATTCGTGACGTCTACGCTATTGTAACGAAGTGGATAGTCATTCTGACATTACCCGGCGTCGCTACGCTGGCGTTACACCCCGACCTCTATCTCGAGTTCGTTTTCGGAAGCGAGTACGTCTCGGGTGCAACGGCATTGACGATACTCTCGCTCGGATTCTTCGTTCACATCGTCATGGGGATCAATGGCGGGACGTTGAAAATGCTCGGTGAATCGAACTACTTCCTCTTGTCATCGGTGGTGAACGCAGTCCTCAACATCGCCCTGAACCTCTGGCTCATCCCCCGGATCGGAATTGTGGGTGCTGCCGTCGCGACTGCCGTCTCTTATACCGCCGGGAACTCGCTTGTGAGTCTCCGCTTATACACTCGATACCGCATCTCACCGATCACGCTCAACAACCTGGGTACATACCTACTGTACGTCGCGGCGCTGCTGGTATCGTATCTAGCACTATATTCGATCCTCGACGGGATTATCTTCCCAATCACAGTATACGTGGTTTCGATGGCCGCCTTCCTCGCCGTCTACGTCCGCTCCAGACTCCCTACCGAAAGCGAACGGGAGCTTCTGGACGACTACCGCGGGAAGTTACAGGAGACGCTCTAGATACACACCGAATTGAAATGAGTGGGCAAAGAGATTACGTAGATAATCTAGGTCCCACACTGTCATCCTCGTCTCGATCGGTTCCGGGACGGCCCCCAATTGCTCGGATGTGAGGGAATCGGACACTGGATTGAGTCTTCGCTTGGGATACCCTGGTGACAAAGGGCACCAAGGATCGACGCGACTCGCATCACGGATTTTCCAAAATTTGCAATTCGCGTTCACGTTCCCAGCCACCCCGTGTGAAATCGGGGAACGTGATTGGTTTCCCGTTATTCTCGATCGAAACGGCCGATAATGGTGCGATGACACTCCAAGTAGCAGCGTCGTAGACGTCCATGTCGAGCGGACGGCCCTCGTTTAGTGCATCGAACAACCGATACAGCTCGAGGAAGTCCTTTCCCCCGTGTCCGCCCTGTTCTCTCGCTGCTTCCTTCATATCGTCCCAGATCGGATGTTCGTATCTCGATCGATATACTCGATACCGTTTGTCGTCCAACCAGCCGTGGTCGCCCTCGCCTTTTATGGACAAGTTAGTTGGAAACTCGTGGCCCTGGTGGTACCCGTCAGTTCCCGCGAGGGCGTTAATCCGATCGTAGGGTCGGTGCGTGACGACATCGTGTTTGAGCGTGATCAGTCGTCCCTTCTGGGTCTTTATGAGAGTGACATTCATGTCCCCGTGAGCGAAGTCGTCACGACCATGGAACTCGTGAGTGCTGGGGACTTGCTGTGCCTTCTGTGTGAGTGATTCCTCCGGACTACTCATGCTTATCAGGTACTCAAACCGATCACCTCGGAGGATGTCCATGTATTGAGCGAGTGGGCCGATGGCATGGGTCGGATACAGATTTCCCTGTCTTTTCAGATGGTTCCGCAAGCGGTAGCGGTTGTAGTGACGTTCGCTAAACATTGGGTCTAGCAAGTCATGAATATAGCCAGCCTCTCCGTAGGTCAACCGTCCAAAAACACCGTTTTTGACCATATTGAGAATCCACAACTCCACTTCCCCGTAACACACGTTTTCCAGCATCGTGCAGTGACGCTGAGTCCGCTCTGCGGTGTTAACAAGGTCCCATGCGGCGTTGACAGTTATCGCAGCCGGGACCTCCATTGCAACGTGTTTCCCCTGTTCCATCGCATAGACAGCCATGGGAGCATGAGGTTCCCAGTGGGTAAATACGAATACGAGGTCTAGATCATCTCGCTTGACCAAGTTCTTCCACTCGTCTTTCGACCCGGAATACCGATCGGGTCTCTGCCCCCTCTCTGACAAATAATTATAAGTTTTCTCGACACGGTGCTCTCGGATATCACAGATCGCTTTAATAACCCCCTTATCCGGGTACATCGAGTGGATCAGTTGGGTCATTGGGTAGCCTCGGCCTCCGAGACCAATTATGCCAACTTGGACGGTATCTATCGGCTCAACTGAGAGCCCCATGACGGTGTCACCTTCTCTTGGGGGCTCAGTACCCATCTCGCCAGGTTTCTTTTCCTGCTCAAGGACAGATGAGCACCCTGCGAGCGCCGTACTGCTGGCGATCCCGCCGAGCACGTCGCGACGTTTCATAAGGGTGGTTTACTATTGGGTCATAAATTCATTTCGGCTCGATATCAGCAATTGATCTGGGAAAATGGCTGAAGTATGAGTCATTGACCGGTCAAAATCGAATGCATTAATAATTGTAAACGACTGGTCAGTGAA